>VOFH01003956.1_pt1 | contig 71239 bp, 96 predicted proteins | sample 5384091 | NCBI WGS metagenome assembly VOFH01 (sample SAMN12384727, study PRJNA508395) | human gut metagenome | isolation source: healthy gut G | host: Homo sapiens | reverse complement strand
TGATAGAGTCTGTTTTTTTGCGGAGGGCGGCAGCAGACATCTAAAAATCCGGATTGAAGGAAAAAAGTCTGCCTGGCTTAACGATATCCGGCAGGATTCTGTTACTTCATTTGCCGGGATTTTTACGGCGGTGGTCTTTTCCCCTTCCCATTTGGGGCTGGTCAAAGATGGGCCGGCCGGGCGGCGGGAAATTTTTAGATACTTCCATCTGCCAGATCACTCCCCGCTATATTGGTATGATCAGCCAGTACCAGAGAATCCTCCTACAGAGAAACACTCTGCTGAAGGATATCTCCTATGCGCCGTCCTTGATGGATACGCTGGATATCTGGGATGAAAAGCTGTCGGCTTTGGGCGGGGCGATCATTCGGATGAGGATGGAATATACCCGCAGGCTTCAAAAGCAGGCGGCTGATATTTATAACGGTATTTCCATGGATCGGGAATCTTTCGCCCTTTCCTACCGGCCTTTCGGGCTGGAAGAAATACAGGAGGGATGGACCCAAAAGAGATCTCTTCCCTGCTTCGGGAAAAAAACCGGCCGGAACAGGGCGGACGATCTGCGCAGCGGGCGTCTGGAATTGGCCCTCACCGAGATGATTTGGAAATTACCATCAACGGGCGGAGCGTCCGGGCCTTTGGTTCCCAGGGGCAGCAGCGTAGTTCGGTGTTGGCCTTAAAACTGGCGGAAAGCCGCTGTATTGGCGATATCTTAGGGGAACGTCCGGTTATTTTACTGGATGATGTAATGAGCGAACTGGATCAAAGCCGCCGGGAATATCTGCTGAATCATCTGACCGGCAGCCAGATATTCATCACCTGCTGCGATAAAAGCTATTTTTCCCGTTTGGAAGGCGGCCGTGTATTTCGAATGGAAAATGGACGGCTGGAACAAGAATAAAGGAGGCGGCGGCTTGTATCTGCATTTGGGACAGAACGTCGTGGTCGCACGGACACGATCATTGGTATTTTGATATTGAAAATACATCTATGAGCAGGCTGACCCGGCATTATCTTGCCCAGGCTGAAAAAAAGGCTGGGTCATCAATGTTTCGCAGGAGCTGCCAGAATCGTTTATTGTCTGTGAGGACCGAAGAAAAACCTTAGTTTATATTTCTCAGATATCCCCTGCCACACTGCGTAAGCGTACAGGTTTTATGGCAGGGCTTGCTCACCCACGTAACGGCGGCTTTTGGAATGAAGCGCGTTTTGACCGGATAAGAATCCTTTTGGAGGAAAAGACTTGGAACAAAACAACCAAACGCAAAAATATGATGAAAACGATATTCAGGTGCTGGAAGGATTGGAAGCAGTCCGCAAGCGGCCGGGAATGTATATTGGATCCACCGGGCCCAGAGGCCTGCACCACCTGGTATATGAAATTGTGGATAATGCCATTGACGAGGCGCTGGCAGGATACTGTGACCTGATTACCGTTGAAATCCTGAAGGGAAACAGCATCCGCGTTACCGACAACGGACGCGGCATCCCGGTGGGGATTCACCCCAAGATGGGGATTCCGGCAGTTACAGTGGTCTACACTATCCTGCATGCCGGCGGAAAATTCGGCGGATCCGGGTATAAGGTTTCCGGCGGCTTACATGGGGTTGGTGCTTCGGTGGTAAATGCCCTGTCTACTTGGCTGGAAGTCAAGGTATCAGACAGGGCAGCATGTCCATTATCAGAAATTTCAGCGCGGCGTTCCGGTGGAAGATCTGAAGATTATTGGCGATACGGACAAAACCGGTACGGAAGTGGTATTCTCCCCTGACCCGGAAATTTTTGAAGAACTGGAATATGATTACGAGACTCTTTTGGCCCGCCTTCGGGAGCAGGCTTTCCTCAATGCTGGCGTACGTATTCTGCTGCGTGATATACCCGCGGGAGGAAATCGTAGAAAACGATCTATGCTACGAAGGGGAATCCGTTCCTTTGTAGAATATATCCATAAGCGGAAAGGCCTGGAAATTCTTCATCCGCAGGTGATTTACCTGTCAGGCTCCAAGGGGACGACTACTGCCGAAATTGCCATGCAGTACAATGAAAGTTATAACGAGCTGGTAATGTCCTTTGCCAACGATATCCATACTGTGGAGGGCGGTACCCATGAGCAGGGGATTTAAATCGGCTTTGACAAGGGTATTCAATGAATATGCCCGCCGCCATAATTTTTAAGGGAAAGCGATAAAAACCTTACGGGAGAAGATGTAAGGGAGGCTTGACCGCCATTATTTCGGTCAAGCTGGAAAACGCTCAGTTCGAAGGCCAGACGAAGGCAAAAATTGGGCAATACCGACGTAAGGGCGTTGGTAGACGGCATTGTTTATGAAAAGCTGGGCACTTTTTTGAGGAAAATCCGGCAGTGGCCAAAATGGTTTTTGAAAAATCCCTCAACGCGGCCCGCGCCCGAGGCGGCCCGGAAGGCCCGGGAACTGACCCGGCGCAAATCGGTGCTGGAAGGCAGCCAGCTGCCTGGTAAGCTGGCAGACTGTTCTGACCGGGATAATACCTATACGGGAAATCTACATTGTGGAGGGAGATTCTGCAGGAGGTTCCGCCAAGCAGGGCCGGGACCGGAGGTTCCAGGCTATATTGCCGTTATGGGGCAAGATGCTCAACGTGGAAAAAAGGCCAGAATTGATAAAGTCTATGGCAACGATAAGCTGATGCCGGTCATTACCGCCTTGGGCTGCGGCATCGGCCAGGATTTTGACGTAAGCAAAATCCGCTACGGAAAAGGTCATTATTATGGCGGATGCTGATGTGGACGGCTCCCATATCCGCACGCTGCTTTTGACCTTCTTCTTCCGGTTTATGCGGCCTTTGATCGAAGAAGGGCATGTTTATCTGGCCCAGCCTCCGCTTTACAAAGGTATCCCGCGGAAAAAAGGTTCTCTATGCCTATACGGACGAAGAAAGGGATAAGGCGGTACAAGAGCTGTATGGCAGCGACGATGTGAAAAAGGACATACAGCGCTATAAAGGCCTTGGGGAAATGGATCCTGAACAGCTGTGGGAAACGACCATGAACCCGGAAACCCGGATTATGAAAAAAGTAGAATTGGAGGATGCGGTTCGGGCAGACGAAACCTTTACGATTCTGATGGGAGATAAAGTAGGACCACGCCGGGAATTCATCGAAGCCAACGCAAAATATGTCGAAAATCTGGATATTTAGCTTAAAAAGCTGATAGAACAGGCTGTTTTTGAAAATGACCGCTTTTTTGGAGGAATTGGATTGAAACAACCGGCGCATGCCATGTCTTTTTCGATAGGATATTCCCAGTACAGGGACTATTATTTATATCGTCTCAATCGTATTGGACATCGGCCGGTATGGCTGGTGCCGGAATTATTTTTGGCGGCCGGCGTTCTGGCTGCTGTTCTATCTTTGGCGTTCCGCGCCGGCAAGTTGACGGGGTATCTTTCTTTTTTTCCCGTTGATTGCACAAACGCTTTCCTTTTTTATGTGTTGGCGCTTATTTTGTTGTGAGGCTGGGGTGGCTGTTTCACATCAGGAACAAAGCGCGCCGGCAGTATCGCCTGCAACGGCTGGGTGGGCAAAAATCACAGATCCGCCTTTATGAAGATTTTTTTACTGTCCATTATCCATCGGCAGCCTTTGACTGTCTTTATGAGGAAATCCGTTCTATGGACCGTACCCGGTATTTGACGGTTTTACTGCTTCAAAACGGCGCTCAGGCGCCGATTCCAATTGACCAGTGGAGCCCGCAAATTACCGCGTTTTTTATGCAAAAGATGAAAAAGTAGAAGTCTCAGACAGTACATTTGATTTGAAAATGCAGCAAGCTGTAATAGAAACCGGAAACGTTCAGGATTTTCCGGATCAAAGGGTGATTAGAAATGAATGAAGATTTAAACAGGGTCATACAGGTCGACTTGGAGAAGGAAATGAAGGAGTCTTACCTGGCCTATTCCATGTCGGTTATCGTAAGCCGTGCCCTGCCTGATGTGAGGGATGGTCTGAAGCCGGTACATCGGCGTATTTTGTATACCATGTATGAAAACGGATTGTCCCCAGATAAGGCATACCGAAAATCCGCCGATACCGTCGGTTCGGTGCTGGGCCGGTATCATCCCCACGGAGATGCCTCGGTTTATGATGCGATGGTACGCCTGGCACAGGATTTTTCCATGCGTTACCCGCTTGTGGACGGCCATGGCAATTTTGGTGCGGTAGACGGAGACCCTGCAGCGGCTTACCGATATACGGAAGCCAGGATGAGCAAAATCGCCATGTCTATGTTGACGGATATCGACAAGGATACCGTGGATTTCATGCCCAACTACGACGATCACCTACAGGAACCGGTGATGCTGCCGTCGCGGTTTCCAAATCTTCTAGTCAACGGGTCTACCGGCATTGCGGTTGGCATGTCCACTAACATCCCTCCCCACAATCTGGGCGAAGTGGTAGACGCGGTTTGCTGTATGATCGACAATCCGGATGCAACGCTGGATGAATTGATGGCTTATTTGAAGGGGCCGGATTTTCCCACAGGCGGCATTATCATGGGGCGTTCAGGCATCCGTGCCGCCTATGCCACGGGCCGGGGAAAAATCACCCTTCGGGCAAAAGCGGAAATAGAGGAACATAAAAACCGCTTGCGTATTATTGTGACGGAAATCCCTATATGGTCAACAAGGCAAGGCTGATTGAGAGCATTGCGGGTTTGGTGAAAGAAAAGAGAATCGACGGCATCAGCGACCTGCGGGATGAGTCTGACCGGGATGGTATGCGGATTGTCATAGAATTAAAGAGGGATGCCAATGCCCAGGTAGTGCTCAACCGCCTGTATACCTTCAGCCAGCTACAGGAGACGGTAGGCGTGATTATGCTCGCCATCGACGGAAAACAGCCCAGGGTGATGACGCTGCAGGAAATTCTGCGCAGCTATCTGGATTTCCAGTTCCAGGTGATTACCCGCCGTACCCGGTATGAGCTGAAAAAAGCCAAAGAACGCGAGCACATTCTGGAAGGGTTAAAAAATCGCGCTGGATTATATTGACGAAGTCATCAAGATCATCCGGGCGTCTAAGGATCAGCCTTCCTCCAAAGCGGCGCTGATCGAACGGTTTGGCCTGTCCGACGCGCAGGCGGCTGCCATAGTAGCCATGCGTTTGGGCCAGCTGTCCGGGCTGGAACGGGCAAAATTGAGGATGAGCTGGAGGCAATCCTGGCGAAGGTAGCAGATCTGGAGGACATCCTCTCCCATGATAGCCGGGTATACGCTATTGTACGGGAAGAACTGGTTTCATTGAAAGCAAAATTCGGCGACGAACGCCGCACCGAAATCCAGACTGTTTCAGGCGAAGTGGATATTGAGGATCTGATTCCGGTAGAGGAATGTGTGGTTACCCGACCCACTTCGGCTATGTCAAGCGGCAGCCGGCAGATGCCTATAAGACCCAGAAACGGGGCGGCCGGGTATTTCCGGCATGAACCGGCGGGAAGAGGACATGGTGGAGGATCTGTTCGTCTGTTCATCCCACGATCACATCTGCTTTTTCACCAACCGCGGCAGGCTGTTCCGCTTAAAGTGCTATGAAATCCCTGAGAGTTCCCGGACAGGGCGTGGTACCAACATCGTAAACCTGTTGCCGCTGGATCAGGAGGAAAGGGTCAGCGCCATGCTTAAGGTATCCGATTTTACGGATGACCGGTTTTTGGTGATGGTGACCAAGAAGGGCGTCATCAAGCGCACGGAGCTTTCAGCTTACCGGAATATCCGCAAATCGGGGCTGATCGCCATTCACCTGGATGAAGACGACGAATTGGCCTGGGTGCGGGAGACTTCCGGCAACAGCGAGCTTTTGATCGCTACCCGTAACGGAATGGCGATCCGCTTTCAAGAGACGGACGCCCGTCCATTGGGACGCACTGCCCGGGGCGTAAAATCCATTCAGCTGGAGGACAATGACGAGGTAGTGGGCATGGCGCGCGTAAAAGAAGGCGCAATGCTGATGACCGTTACGGAAAAAAGGATCCGGCCGCCGCACCAGCTTTGACCAGTACCGGCTGCAAAGCCGAGGTGGCAAAGGAATTCGAAACTACAAAGTCAGCGAAGAAAAAAGGGCTTTGTGGCTGCGGTAAAGGCGGTAACGCCGGATGACGACGTGATTATGATTACCGATGGCGGAATCATTATCCGTATCAATTCGGACGATGTCACGCAGCAGTCCGTTATGGAAGTGGCGTTCGTGTGATGCGCGTACCCGAAGGCGGCCGAATTGTGACGCTGGCTCGGGTTCCAAAAGAAGAATCTGGGGAATCGGAGGACCTTTTGCCAGACGGGGAAGAAAACGGAAATCCCGGCGCGGGAATCGTACGGGAGTCCTCAGGATTGGAAGAAAAGATGGCCCGGGCCGTCCAGGATTTTGCCGATTTTGCATTGGAGCAGCAAAAACAGGAAGATCCGGCGAAGGAAGAGGAATAATAGGCCTTTTGACGGAATGAAAAGCGGAACGTGCCAAACACGCTCCGCTTTTCCACAACTGTGGAAAAGCGGGGAAAATCAAAGAATCATAGCAGCCAGCAGCATTTCAATCAGCCGCGCATAGATCGGCTCGAGCTCGGTAATAGGAAGTGGGTTTTTCCCCGGCCGATCTCAATCGTAAAGCCAGGGCGGTGAAATGTTTCGATAAACCAGTCTTTCAGCCCGCCGTGGCTGGCCGTTCCAGTGGGCTGGGACAAAGCATATCCGCTGGCGGAGGCCAGTACCTGGGCGATCAGGGCGCCCGGGGCGGCGTATATTCGCCGTATTGGTAGTAAATCTCTTCTCCTTGGGAATGAAAGACGTACAGCTGGCGCACCGGCTGGGTACGGATAAACCGGCAGATGGCCCGCGTTTCCGGTTCGCTTTCCGGTCGCTCTCCGCCATATTTGCCCGGACCGGGACCCAGGATGCCTGCTGCCTGTTCCGCCTGTTTGCAAAGATGAAAGCCCGCAGCAAAGTTATGATTAAGGTCAACCCCCCTGGCATTTGCCTGCCAGTGGGAAAAAATCCCCGCCGCACAGATTTGTGACCTGCCGCTCTATTCCCGGCGCGCCGGACGCGCCTTCCAGCGCGATGGAAATACCGTCGGGATTCAGGGCGGGCACTACAACCAGACCTTGATGATCCAAAGCTTTTTGATCTGGATATCCGCAAGAGGGCGGTTTTGTGTTATACTAGAAAAAGGTCATCCAGAAAGCGGAACAGCAGAAGGACGGTCAGCCATTCCTGACCGTGGACTCCGCCAACAAACAGAGAAAAACGCCGGGGATTTCCCAGGCGGACAGCATAAATTCCACGGCCCAGCAGGGATCGGCCAATGGGAAAAACGGCAGTGCTGCGTCTGTTGCAAAGAGCCTGGTAAGAGCACATTTTTTCCCGGATGCGGGGAAAGGTAGGCGGCATCGTATAAAAAGATGGTTCCATAACAATCACCTCACAGCATTTTCGTTTTACTATATGAACCGAACAAGGCCCGATATTTCAAAAAATCCGTAAAACAAGCTGTTTTGGGCAGTTTTTCTGCAGGAGAGGAGCAAAAGTCATGTCCCATATCGAAAAACCATTGATTCTACCCGCATTTTTGAAGGAAAGGTCGTCCGCCTGCGCCGGGATACGGTGGAATTGGAAAACGGAAAACAAACCTTCCGGGAGGTGACTGATCATCCGGGCGGGGTCAGTATTCTGGCAATGGACGAGGAAGGGAAAATATTTTTCGTGCGGCAGTTCCGCTATCCTTTTGGCAGGATGCTGCTGGAACTGCCCGCAGGCAAGCTGGAGCCGGGGAAGATCCGGCAGACAGCGGACGCCGTGAGCTGCGGGAAGAAACCGGATGCTCCGCCGGACGGTTTGTGCCGATGGGCAAGCTGATCCCTACCTGCGCCTACGACACGGAGGTGATCCACCTTTTTTTTGCTTCAGAGCTGACGCGGGGAGAACAGGATCTGGATGAAAACGAATTTCTGTCGGTGGAGCGCTATACGCTGGACGAGGCGCTTCAGATGGTGCTGGACGGCGAAATTATCGACGCAAAAACGCAGATCGGATTGTTGAAATATCAGGCTTTGCGAAATGCCGGCCGTATTTGAAGGATCTTTTTTCTTTAAGAGGTAATCTATGAAAAAAAGAGGATCGTTTGCACTCAAAAACGAGATTGGGTCGTCATAGGCGCGCGCTGCTGCTGCTGGCTGCCGGCTGCTGGCTTTTCTACCGGTTTACTTATCGGCCGCCCCAGGAGCAAAAACCTGGCAGTGATTATGATTGATGGCAAAGAGGTCATGCGGTTAAACCTGCTGGAAGAGACAGACCGCATCTTTTCCCTGGAGGAGGATTATGGGATACCGGTGTCTTTTCAGATCGAAGGCCATAGAATTGGTTTGTCCAGGTCACATGTCCCGACCACATCTGCGAAAAATGCGGGGTATTTATCTATGGAAGGGCAAAGCGCGGTGTGTATGCCAAACCGCACTTCTTTAAGCATTTACGGAGAAGCTGGATGACAGCCTTTTAACAGATGGATTAAGGTGAAATCGTTGTGTATTTAACCAAAAAAATCATAAAAAATAAAGTAAAGATGTGGAATTTTTGTTTTTCTATTCCATTTTGACAGGAAACATGTTATAATATAACTTGAATAGGTGCATTTCGTCAAAGAGGATGAAAAAGAGTTAAAATGGAAAAAAAAAACGATTTTAATGGTCGTCTCCGGAAAAGGCGGGGTGGGAAAGTCCTGCCTGACCGTTACAATTGGCCGGGAGCTGGCCCGTTTGGGGTATCGAACCCTGCTGATCGAAATGGAGCTTGGCCTTGGCACATTTGACCTGATGATGAATCTGGAACGGGGCGTATGCTGCCTTTCGGATTTTTTGTCCGGACGGTGTACGGAGAAAGACTGCATCGTGCCAGTGCCGGATGAGCCTGGCTTATGGGCGGTTTTCGCGCCAAATGAAAGAGATTTTTTCTATGATCCACCGGTGTTTGCAGAAAAACGGACGAGCTGGCTGGATCTTTTGATTTTATCTTGATGGAAACCCCTCCAGGGTTTGGTTCGTGGTTTGAGGCGGCGCAGAGTGCGGCGGACGCAGCGATTATTGTCGCTACGCCTGATCGGCCCTGCCTGAGGGATGGACGTGCCGTGTCCGACCGGCTGGACGAGCGTCCGCAGATCCGCCAATGGCTGGTGATCAACCGGCTGGATGTAAAGCAGTTTTGCCGCCGCCGGCCGATTCCCCATTTGGATTTTGCCATTGATGCGGTTGGAGCGCAGTTGCTGGGGTTGTGCCGGAGGATCAGGAGCTGCCCTATCGTTTGGGTGAGGGGACTGCTTTGCCACAGCAAAATGGCGCGAGGGCTGCCTGCCGCAATATTGCCTTGCGGCTTTTGGGGCAAACGGTAGAGTTGGGTGTATAGGAACCAGAGAAAGGATGATCTACGATGACGATCGCGTTAACAGCGCACGATGCCAACAAAGAACTGATGGTTCAGTTCTGCATTGCTTACTGCGGAATTTTGAGCCATCATTCTTTGTGCGGCACCGGTACGACCTGTAAAATGGTATCGGAGGCAACCGGATTGGAGATCATCCGGTTTTAAGCGGGGAGCAGGGCGGTGATCAGCAGATTGCGGCCAGAATTGCCTGCAATGAGGTCGACCTTTTGTTATTTTTCCGGGATCCGCTGACGCAGAAAGAGGCGGAGAGCGATCCGGCGCAGCTTTTGCGCTTGTGTGACGTACACAATATCCCGGTAGCGACTAACATTGCCACGGCGGAAGCCCTGATTCATGCGCTGGAACGCGGCGATTTGGATTGGCGCAACATTGTCCATGCGGGATAAAACCCTGCGCGAAAAGTTTTTTCTGATTTTTCCCTTGCCAAAAGGAGAAAATCGTATTATAATCTAAAATCAATCCGACAGTGAAAAGAGTGCCGGAAACAGTGGAAAATCCGGATTCGACGGGAAATTTTCCCCAGAGCCGGCAACAGAGAGGCGCCACGGCTGGAAGGGCGCTGCCAACGGTATGGGGAAAACAGACGCCCGTGCGGCAGGCAGGGGAACGCCCTTTTAAGAGGGCTGGTAGTTTTGCCCGTATATCCGGCGTTAGCGGCTTTAAGCGGGGGGTATTCGATTACCCCAACAAGGGTGGTACTGCGGATTACGCCCGTCCCTTCCAGTTTGGAAGGAACGGGGCTTTTGTTTTGAAGAGACAAAAAAAGGCTGTGAGGATCAAGCCGCCTTTGGCGGATAAAAATGAGGAGGAGCAAAATGGCAATTTTAACGAAGGGCCCCAGAGGAACCCAGGATGTGCTGCCGTCCCAAAGTTATAAATGGCAGTATTTAGAAAAAAAGTCATGGAAATTGCAGGGCTATATGGGTTTCGGGAAATCCGAGTCCCTACTTTTGAACATACCGAGCTGTTTAACCGGTCGGTGGGGGACACTACCGACGTGGTGCAGAAGGAAATGTATACCTTTGAAGACAAGGGCGGCCGCTCCATTACCCTGCGGCCTGAAGGGACTGCGGGAACCCTGCGCAGCGCGATTGAGCACGGGCTTCTGGGCGATGCGCTGCCAGTGAAGGCGGCTTACCTCCTGTCGGCCTTCCGGTATGAAAAACCTCAGGCCGGCCGGCTGCGCGAGTTTCATCAGTTTGGCGTGGAGATGCTTGGCTCCCTGCTGCCGCCAGCGACGCGGAAGTGATCTCCATGGTGTTTCACATGTTCCGGGAGCTGGGTATCCAAGCGAGTCTGGAATTAAATTCCATTGGTTGTCCTACCTGCCGGGCTAGATACCAAAAGGCGTTGCGTGATCACTTTGCCACCCGGCGGGAGGAATTATGCGATACCTGCAAAGACCGGCTGAACGGAATCCCATGCGGCTTTTAGACTGCAAAAAAGCCCGGTCTGTCAGCAGATCGGCGAAGGTGCGCCCATGATGCTGGACTTTTTGTGCGAGGAATGTACCGACCATTTTGCGCAGGTGAAAGCCCGGCTGGACGCGATGGGGATCCCTTATATCATCAACCCCAGGATCGTTCGCGGACTGGATTATTATACCAAAACTGTGTTTGAATTTGTCACTGACAAAATCGGCGCACAGAGTACCATCTGTGCCGGCGGCCGGTATGATGGGCTGATTGAGCAGCTGGGGGCCGGCATTGCCGGGTATTGGGTTTGCGATGGGGTTGGAACGGATTCTCATGACCATGGAAGCCTGTGGCAGCCCTTTCCCTCCCCAGCCGGAATGCGCGGCATTCATTGGCAGTATGGGCGATGCAGCGGGCGCTAAAGCGGCCCAGCTGGTAGAGCAGCTGCGGGCCGAAGGTTTCTGGGCTGAATGCGATACCATGGGCCGGTCGGTAAAAGCCCAGATGAAGTTTGCCAACAAGCTGGGGGCGCGCTTTTCCGCCATCATTGGGGACAGCGAGATAGAAACAGGGTCTTGAAGTTGAAAAGATGGAAGACGGATCGGTTACCGAGATCCGGCTGGATGCGAATCCGTCGGATTCCGACAGCCTGGTGCGGGCGATTTATAACAGCCGTTTGGATGAGGTTTCCGGATCGCTGAAAACCGAATAAATGGGAAAGCGGGGAATCGGGGATGCGCAGAGGAAAAGCGATGGGTTCCAAATGTCTCGAAATTTTAATAGAGTCGGTCAATTACATTATCATCAATTATGCACTTTCCAATATGGCGATGCTGTTTCGAGCAATCCGCTTTTATCCTATTTTTTGCATCTGAAATATGGACATTCAGGAATTATTGGAAAAAAAGTCAGTAAAATTACTGGGAACAAAGCGGTTTCCATTATACTGCTCATCGTTTGCTTTTTCATTCATATCGGCATCATCTATTGGGTCGGACCTATTTCGGGCAATGTTGTTCCATTTCGGGAATGACCGACCGTACTGTGAAAAGGGAGCAATCCTTATTTGTAGCTGCAAACAAAAATATATGCCGGTTTTCCGGGAAAAGACAGGAATAGGAGTTGGAAAAATACTATGATGCAATCCAGAACCCATACCTGCGGCCAGCTACGGCTAGAGCATGCAGGCCAGACCGTGACGCTGGCAGGCTTTATGGAAAATGTCCGGGAAGTGAGCGGCAGCCTGGCTTTTGTCGTGCTGCGCGATTTTTATGGAATCACTCAGCTGGTAGTGGAGGATGCTGCACTGCTGGCGCTGGTTAAAAAGCCTGAACAAAGAGACTACCCTGCAGGTTACCGGCGTTGTCCGGGAGCGCTCCAGCAAAAACCCAAAGCAGCCCACTGGAGATATCGAGGTGGTCCCCTCTCAGATCAAAGTGCTGGGACGCTGTCTCCACAACGAGCTGCCGTTTGAAATCAACCGCAGCCGCGAGGCGGATGAAATCCAGAGGCTTCGCTACCGTTACCTAGATCTGCGCAATCCGGCGATTAAGCGGAATATTGTTCTACGCTGCAACGTGGTGGCCGCACTGCGCAAAGCGATGATGGAACACGATTTTCTGGAGATTACCACGCCGATTTTGACTGCGTCCTCCCCCAGAGGGCGCCCGGGTATCTGGTTCCTGCCCGCAAGCATCCGGGAATGTTTTACGCGCTGCCCCAGGCGCCGCAGCAGTTCAAGCAGCTTTTGATGACTTCCGGATTTGACCGCTATTTCCAGATCGCCCCCTGCTTCCGGGACGAAGACGCCCGGGGAGACCGCTCCCCGGCGAGTTTTACCAGCTGGACATGGAGATGGCTTTTGCCAGCCAAGAGGATGTATTTGCTGTCATCGAGGACGTATTCCCTCCGATTTTTGCGAAATACGGCACCTACAACACCGCGTCGAAGGCACCGTTCCGGCGCATCTCCTTTGAGGAGGCCATGGAAACCTATGGTTCGGATAAGCCGGACCTGCGGATCGACCTGACGGTGCAGGATGCCACCGAGCTGTTGTCCGGCTGTGGCTTCGGCCCATTTGAAGGCAATGTGGTCAAAGCCATTGTAGTCACCGATTTTGCAGGATCCCGCAAGCAGATAGACGGACTGTGCGCCGAGGTAGAAGTGCAGTCCGGCAACAAGGGGTATTGGTTCCGCTATGACGAAAATAAAGAGATTGTCGGCGGCATCGCCAAATTTGTTGCCCCTATGAAAGATCAGGTTGTCGAAGCACTGGGGCTTGTTCCCGGCTGCTTTGTGGGCCTGACTGCCGGCAAAAAGCTGGCGGCACAGAAAACGGCCGGCGTTTTCCGCAATAAATTAGGCGCATTCTGCCCCAATCATATGGATAAGGAAAAATACGAGTTCTGCTGGATTGTGGATTTCCCGATGTACGAAATCGGCGAAGAAAGCGGCGAGCTGGAATTCTGCCATAACCCCTTTTCCATGCCATCCGGTGGGTTGGAGATCCTGGAGAAAGCCCATAACGGAGAAATCGACCCGCTGACCATTACCGCCGACCAATATGATCTGGTGGTCAATGGGGTGGAGCTTTCCTCCGGCGCTGTTCGGAACCATGATCCGGAAATTATGATCCGGGCTTTTGAACTGGTGGGCTTGGGCGAAGAGGATGTCAAATCCAAATTTCCGGCCATGTACAATGCCTTTACCTACGGAGCACCGCCCCATGCGGGCATCGCCCCTGGCGTGGATCGGATTGTGATGCTTTTGGCCGGTGAGGAATCCATCCGGGAGATCATCCCCTTCCCCATGAACAAGAACGCTCAGGACGTCATGATGGGCGCGCCTGGAACAGTAAGTGAAAAGCAGTTGGAAGAGCTGCACATCAGGGTGGAAATCGAAGAATAGGGTTTGTCAAAAAGCAGCCGCCCTGTTTCCTTTTTAGAAAACGGGGCGGCTGTTATATTTTCGCTGTTTTTTGAAGGGGAAATCCGGGGAAAAGCGCCGTCAACGGCTACAGAAGCGAAAAACACCAACGGATACGCTTGGCTTGATTGACCGCCCTGCGGTCAACAATCCGTTTTTTGACCCGAACCTTTTATCAGGGCCTTTCGTTTCTGGGAAAAATAGGGAAAAGAGATTTTTTCGTCGCCTGATAAGCCAAAATGGACGGACGATCCGTCAAAAACCGCCGTAAACCGAACTTTTATATGTTTTCTTCTATCCAATGGACGTCGGAGGTCTCCCAATATTTTGATAGACCCGATCTTCCCGACCATCAAGGTTCAACTGATACATGCGAAAGGTGACCAGGAAATTTTTAGGTTGCCACTGTTCCTCATAGGAATATTGGTATTTCATGCCCAGCCTTCTCATTACGGCGCCACTGGAGGGATTATTTTTATCATGCGTTGCCGTAATATAAGTAATGCCGTCTTTCATAAGCTGCGAAATGACCGCTTTGCCGGCTTCCGTCATCATTCCTCTATGCCAAAAACTCTTTTCGAAGCGCATAGCCGAAATCGTGACTGTCATTCGACAGGTTTACCGTGATATAACCGATAGGATCATTCTTTTCCTTCAGGCAAACCGCGTAGCAATAAAAGGGACTCCTGTTTCCATGAGCGGAAAATCGCTCTTCATAAAACCGCCTTGCTTCCGCCATGTTTTTGACCGGAAACCAGGGCAGGAAGGTATTGACCTCCTCGTCTTTTAAAAAGAAAATATAAAGCCCTGAGATCTCCTTCTTCGAAGCTTCTTAATATCAGCCTTTTTGTTTCAAGGCAGGGGACATTCATTTTTTCCAGGACCTCCTTTGGTATTCGATGGCCGGTTTTATTCTATCATGCGAGGCCCTCCAAAGCAAGGAGAAGCCAACCTTTATGGACAGACCTGAAGGTGGGAATATCTGCTGTTAAAAAAGAAATTTTAGCTGTTATGGTCTGATTGGTGCGGCTTTTTAAGATTTCCAATCTTTTGGCTGCGCTCCTTTAAAATAGAGAAAATGTGTTCCAGCGGGATGTGCTGCTGCACCATCAGCACAATCAAATGATATAAAAGATCGCAGATTTCGTTTTCTGTATCGGCCTGTACGCCGTTTTTTTGCGGCGATGATGGTTTCGGCGCATTCTTCGCCGCACTTCTTTAAAATTTTATCCAATCCCTGGGAAAACAAATAGCAGGTGTAGGACTCCTCGATAGGGTTCTCCTTGCGGTCCAGCACTACCTAGTATAAGCTTTGCAAAGAATTCTGATCCATCTTTTTCCCCTCCTTATTTTTCATAGTCTGGAAACGCCCGGTAAAAGCAGCTGTGCGCTCCGGTATGGCAGGCGTTTCCGGTTTGTTCCACTACCGCAAGGATGGTGTCCTCGTCACAGTCATAGTACATCCGCTGAACCTTTTGTCGGTGGCCGGAGGACGCGCCCTTATTCCAGAGTGTTTTGCGCGAGCGGCTGTAAAGCCAGGTGTACCCGGTAGAAAGGGTTTTTCCAGGCTCTCCCGGTTCATGTAGGCCAGCATCAGCACCTGGCCGGTAGACGCCTCCTGCACAATAGCGGGGATCAGATCCCCCTTTTGAAAAAATAAATCCAGATTCATCTTCTTCCTCCTTCCCGGCGCACCGGAATCCCTTTTGCCGCAGGTGCTCCTTGACCTGGCCTACGGTCAGCTCCCGGTAGTGAAACAGGCTGGCGGCTAGGGCGGCATCCGCACCGGTCTTTTCGAATATGGCAGAAAAATCCTCCAACTTGCCGCATCCGCCCGAGGCGATCACCGGGATGGAAATGGATTTGCTCACCTGTTCGGTCAACGGGAGGTCAAACCCTGCTTGGTGCCGTCAGCATCCATTGAGGTCAGCAGGATTTCGCCCGCGCCCAGCTGCTCGCAGCGGCGAACCCAATCCAGCGCGTCCAGGCCGGTATCAATCCGGCCCCCATTGATGAAAACGCCCCATCCGCCGTCAGCCCGGCGTTTTGCGTCCACCGCTACCACTACGCACTGGCTTCCGAATTTGTCCGCCGCCCGCCGGATCAGTTCCGGATTCCGGATCGCCGCGGAATTGACCGAAACTTTATCCGCACCGGCCCGCAGGATCTGGCGATAGTCGTCTATCGTGCGAACACCGCCGCCTACGGTCAGCGGGACAAATACTTTTGGCGGTTCGCCGCACCACATCGACCATAGTGCCGCGCCCTTCGTGGGTGGCGGTGATGTCCAGAAAGCAGATTTCGTCCGCACCCTGCCGGTCATAGGCGACGGCGCATTCCACTGGATCCCCTACTTCCCTGATCCTTCGAAATGAATCCCCTTGACCACCATGCCGTCTTGCACGTCCAGGCGGGGAATAATCCGTTTCGCCAGCATCTTCCGATTCCTCCCCCGTTCAGCTGTTTTTTTGTTTTGCTGCGGCCCTGCCCAACGGATCGCTTCAGCCAGGTCAATCGCCCCGGTGTACAAAGCTTTTTCCCAAAATAGCCGCCTCCACTGAAAGGCTGTCCAATACCTTCAAATCCTCCAGCGAGCGGATCCCGCCGCTGGCCACAAGGCCGCAGGAAACGTGTTTTCGCAGGCGCGCAAGAGGCGTAAGGGCAGGTCCGCTCATCATGCCGTCTTTGGAGATATCTGTAAAAATTATCCAGCTGACGCCTGCCGCTGCCATTTTTTGAGCGAGAGCCAGATAGTTTATAGTGGTATCGGACAGCCACCCTTGAGCGGAAACCATGCCGTCTTTGGCGTCAATGCCAACAGCAATGCGGTCGCCGTATTTTTCCACCGCTTTTGGACAAGCTGTGGATTTTCCAAAGCAGCCGAACCTAAAATCACCCGAGATACCCCATTTTGCAGATAAAATGCGATGGTGTCCATATCCCGAATCCCACCGCCGGTTTCCACCTGAAGGGAGGTTTCCCGGGCAATACGAAAGATGATTTCCCGGTTTTGAGCGCTGCCGGTTTTGGCGCCGTCCAGATCGACCAGATGGATCCACGCGGCACCGGCTTTTTGAAAGCGGCGAGCCGTTTCCAGAGGATCGGCGGCTACCTGATGCGCAGTGCCGAAATCCCCGCGCCGAAGCCTGACACATCTGCCGTCCAGCAGGTCAATGGCGGGAAGCAGTATCATGGGAAAAAGCCCTCCTTACTCGTTTTTCGCTGTGCCACGTCTTGGCAAAGATCCGCAAAATTCCGTAGAATCATCAGTCCGGGTTCCCCGCTTTTTTCCGGATGGAACTGGGCGCCATAGCAATAGGCTCCATCCCAGACCAGGGCAGGGATTTGCCCCCGTACTCAGTCCAGGCTACCAGATTTTCCTTTTTTGGCACAGCGCAATAGGAATGGACAAAATAGACGTACGCCTCTTCCGAAGCCCCCGGGCGAGTGGGCAGTCCCGCACAAATTCCAGGCGGTTCCACCCCATATGGGGAATTTTAAGGCCCGGGGCTCGTAGCTTTTCCACCCGTCCGGGTAAAAGATTCAGGCCCTGTGTCAGGCGAAATTCTTCTCCCTGTGAAAACAGTACCTGCATGCCCAAACAGATACCGAGAAAAGGCTTTTCCAGAGCCATATGCCGTAAAAAGCGGGACGAGTCCTCTTTCTTGCAGCATTTCCATTGCGTCGGGAAAAGCGCCGACTCCCGGAAGCAAAATACCGTCCGCCTGTTCCAGTACCTTTGGCGCCCGGGTAATTTGATAGGGGACGGCCAGGTGCTCCAAAGCGTTTGCGACGCTGAACAGATTGCCCGCACCGTAATCCACAATTGCGACCATCGTGATCTTCTCCTTTAAAAAACTCCTTTGGAGGATAAAATTGTTCCCTTTTCCAACGGCGTTACCGCCATCTGCAGGCTATGGGCAAACGCTTTGAAAGCAGCCTCAATCATATGATGGTCGTTGGCGCCGTAGGCCACCTGCAGATGAAGCGTGATTCCCGCGTTTATGCAGACGGCCCGAAAAACTCCTCTGTCATACAAGTGTCAAAAAGTGCCGACCCGTTCATTTTTCAGCGGGGCCGAAAATACGAAAAACGGCCTCCCGCTTACATCCAGTATGGATGAGGCCAGGGCTTCATCCATGGGGATCCAGGCGTTACCGTACCGTGCGATGCCGCTTTTGTCCCCCCAGCGCTTCCGCCAGCGTGCGGCCCAGCACAATCCCTGTATCCTCTACCGTATGATGGCAGTCCACCTCCAAATCGCCTTTGGCCCGAATGGTCAGATCCATACCGGAGTGGACAGCCAGTGCTGTGAGCATGTGGTCAAAAAAGCCGATACCGGTAGAAATTTCTGCATGGCCGGCGCCATCCAGGTTCAGCCGGACAAAGATATCGGTTTCCTTCGTTTTGCGGGAGAATTCTGCTTTTCGCATCGATCATCGCACCACCTTCCACAGCGCCTGTAGAAGCGCTTTGTTTTCCTGTTCGCTGCCGGCAGTCAGCCGCAGATAGCCGCCCATTTTTCGGACAGCGATCCCTTCGTTTGCAGCTGGCGGTAGATGGAATCGGCCGCCGGTGTTTTCACAAAAATAAAGTTCGTCTGGCTGGGCCAGACCCGCTCGATCTGCGTCCTTTTGAGAAGGAGATCTTCCAGTCCTTTTGAAGGAACCGGCGGGAATCAATCAGTGCCCTGGTGCAGAAATCGCACAGCTGGGAACTTTCCAACACTGCTTTTCCCACGGCTTGGGACAAAGCGTTGACGTTATAAGGAGATTTCACCGCCTGCAACGCTCGGGTGACAGGCTCTCCCGATACGGCAAGTCCCAGCCGGATTCCGGCCAGGCCCAGCGCTTTGGAGCAGGTTTTTAGCACAATGAGATTATCATATTCCCCACAAGCCCCAGCATCGATTCATCAGGGGAAAATTCCATATACGCTTCGTCTACAACCACCAGGGTATCTGGCAGGGCCTGTAGGATTCTCTGCACCTCTTGCCGGGGCAATGTGAGGGAGGTGGGATTACAGGGGTTGGAAAAAATCAGCGCGCCGGCCTGTTTTTCTTTTGCGAATGCCGCCAGGGCCGCTGGATCAATGGATAGATCCGGCGCTTTTTGCCAGGGATGATTTTCTAGCTCGAAAAGGGATCCATAAAAACGGTACATGGAAAATCCGGTTCCGCTGTGACAACCCGCGCCCCCTTCTCCAAAAGGCAGCCGCAGATCAGCGAAATCAGCTCGTCCGGACCCGTTTCCAGCGGTTACCTGCTGAACCGGCACGTGAAATCTTTGCGGAAAACGCCTCGCGTAAACCGGTACAGAATGGATCCGATAGCGGTTATAGGAAACTGCATTCAGGTTTTCCCGGACCCGTTCCATCGTTTGCTTTCGAAGAGGCCGCGCCTCAGGAGGAAAGCTCTTTTCACAATTCAGATCAAAGCAGCTTTCATTGGCGTCCCAGCCGGATGGGGAAACTCTCCTTCGATTGGCTGATAAGGGACCAGGGTTCGTACTTTTTACACAGGGTGTATGCCATCTTAAAACCTCACTGTAATAGCGTTCGCGTGGGCGGTCAGGCCCTCTCGCTCCGCGATGGTTACGATATCCTTGCGGCGGCGCGCAAAGCTTCCTCGGTATAGTAAATAAAGCTGGAGCGCTTGACAAAACTATCCACCGACAGGGGCGAAAAAAACCGCGCCGTGCCGCTGGTCGGCAGAACATGGTTTGGCCCCGCAAAGTAGTCTCCCAGCGGTTCCGGCGAAAAGCGCCCTAAGAACACCGAGCCGGCATTTTCGAACCGGCCTACCATTTCCAACGGGTTTTGGATCATAACTTCCAAATGCTCGGGCGCGATTTCGTTGGCCAATTCCACCATCTGCTCCAAGTCCTGGCAGACAATGACTGCGCCAAAGTTTTCCAGCGAGTCCAAAATGATCTCCCGCCGGGAAAGAGCCAAAGACTGCCGTTCCATTTCTTCGATGGTTTTTGGGCAATCGGCTCGCTGGTGCACAGCAGAATGGCCGATGCCAGCCGGTCATGCTCCGCCTGGCTCATTAGATCGGCTGCCAGATACACAGGATCTGCCGTTTCATCCGCTACCACCAAAATTTCGCTGGGGCCGGCGATCATGTCAATATCTACCTGTCCGTATAAGAGCTTTTTGGCCGTGGCTACATAGATATTGCCAGGCCCTACGATTTTATCCACCGGGGGAATGGTTTCGGTACCGTAGGCAAGAGCCGCCACCGCCTGGGCGCCGCCAGCCAAAAAGACCCGGTCTATCCCCGCGATGGCCGCGGCAGCCAGGATGTCCGGATTGGCTTTGCCGTTTTTATCCGGCGGGTGACCATGATGAGCTCGCCAACGCCGGCGATTCTGGCAGGTACCGCGTTCATCAGAACGGAAGAGGGTAGGCCGCAGTGCCGCCGGGGAACATAAAGCCCCACGCGACGCAGACCTCGTACCCGCTGACCCAGAATGACCCCGTTGGGCTGTGCGTCCAAAAAGCTCTGCTGTTTTTGCCGCGCATGAAAGGCGGCGATATTTTCCTGTGCCCGGCGCAGGGCGCCAATGAAGTCCTTATCGGCGGTGGAAAGAGCTTTTTGAATTTCTTCCTTCGGTACTTCCATTTGCGCCGGCACGACGCCGTCAAACTGCCGCGCATATTGCTTCAGCGCCGCATCTCCCTTCTGCCGGACGGTTTCTATGATCTGCGTGACAACGGCAGTTACTTCCCGATCCACTTCGCCGCTGCGGGAACGCAGTAGTCTCAGCGCCTGCCTCTCAGCGGTTCCGTCGGCCCGAATAACCGAAAGCATATGTGGTTCCTCCTTTACAATTCCCTGTTCAGTCCCCGCTCCAGACGGGTGACGAACGACTCAATTTCAAATTTTCGCAGTTTTAAACTGGCGACGTTTACCACCAGCCGCGCGGAGATGTCACAAATCCAGCGGGACACTTCCAGCCCGTTCTCCCGCAGCGTCGCGCCGGTTTCTACAATGTCTACAATGCCGTCGGCCAATCAAGCAGCAGGGGCCAGCTCCACGGATCCTTCAATTTTGACCACGGATACGTCCATCCGCTGTTTTTCAAAATAGCTGCGGGCGATTTTGGGATATTTCGTAGCAATGGTCTTGGGAGCATACCCTTCAAAAAAATGGCTTCCCTGCTTTACAGCCAGGGCGAACCGGCATCGGCCAAAACCCAGATCCAGCAGTTCGTACAAACTGCTTGCGTATTCTTGGATGGTATCTTTCCCGACAATTCCGATATCGCAAACGCCGCTTTCCACATAAGTAATCACGTCGGCGGCTTTTGCCAGCACGACTTCCGCTCCGGCCTGCGGCAGCGGAAGGATCAGCCTGCGCCCTTTTGTGATGAAGGTTTTGGCAGTCCAGCCCAACCCGTTCTAGTAGTGTTACCGTATCTTTTTCCAGCCGTCCTTTGGTCAGGGCGATCCGCAGCGGCTTTGTCATCATAACGGCTCCCTCCGATCAGAACTTCTGTTATTTGTTCTTCCACCACATATAGCCGCCGGATTCCCCTGGCTCTGGCGTAGGCCTCGGCCTCTTCTCTGGATTCCGCGAGGCTGCTTTCGCAGAACAGTCCCTGTTTTCGCAGCTGTTTTAAAAAGGCAAAGCCCCGGGCGCTCTGCTCCTGCGTCCAGTAAACCAGTGCGGCTGGAGGGGTTGGCCGCTGCGGCTGGGTTTGCTGTAAATAACCCGCTACAGCATCCAGCTGAATGGCAAAACCGATGGCCGGCTTTTGCAAGCCGAAATCATTGAGAAGCCGGTCATACCGGCCGCCGGACAGCACCGGCTGCCCTACGCCGGGCAGGTAACCGCGGAACACGACGCCAGTATAATACTCCGCCTGATTGACCAGCCCGAAATCGACCAGCACCTGTACCGCCGGATCTGCCTGCATGATCCGGCGGTACAGCCGTTCCAGCTCCTGTAGCGCTGCTTTGAAACGCGGCACTTTGGGAAAGGTCCGCTGCTTGCACGAACACATCGGCGCCACCGAACAGGCGGGGCAGCCGATTCAGCGCGCGAAGCGGGCGAAATGGGCAAATCTTCCAACAGGCCGCTCAGCGCCGTATCATTTTTGGCCTCGATCAGTTGACGGATCTCTTCTTTTTTGCAGAGTGGAAGCGTCCAGTTCATCGATGAGCGCTTTGAAGATGCCGATGTGGCCAATTTCCAGGGTAAAAGGCTTTGCATTGCAGGCTCTCAGGCAATCCGCTGCCGTCAGCAACATTTCCAGATCTGCTTTGGCGCCGCCGCAGCCTACCAGTTCTGCACCGCATTGGGCGATCTCACTCAACTGTCCGCGCAGGGACGGAGCCGCTCGGTAAGCCGTTTGGCAGTAGCAAAGGCGGATTGGATATGGCTCGTTTTGCAGCTTGGTTGCTGTCAGGCGAGCGATAGGAATGGTAGAGTCCGGCCGTAAAACCAGTATGCGGCCTTGCGCGTCAACCAGTTTATACATGCTTTCCTGTGAGAAATACCGGTTAACGCCAAACAGATCATAAAATTCCATTGCTGGCGTCGTGACCGGGCGAAATCCTCTTGTATACAGGCTTTCCATAATGGTATTCTGCGTTTTTTGCCGGGCGACGCAATCTTCGAATAAAATGTCGCGGGAGCCTTCCGGCGTAAATTTGTCATAAAGTTCAAAATAGTTTCCTCTTTTATTTTAATATGCTACCATAGTAGCATATTAAAATATTAATGTCAACTGGAGGATTCTTTTTGCTGCTTTCCAGTCAGGGCTGCCCATCGGACACTTGGCGAAACGAAGAGTTGACAAACCCCTATCGTAGATGGGATAATCAAAAACAAGGGGGCAGAATCCATGAAGCAATATCAATTTTTTTGCTGTTTGATGCAGACGGCACCTTGCTGGATTTTGATCGGTGTGAAGAAAAAGCTTTGCGGGATACGTTGCTTTCCTTCGGCATTCCGGATTGCCAGGAAACGTTGCGGTCCTATCATCAAATCAATGCCGCCTTATGGGAACGTTTTAATGCAGGAGAAATTGACCGGCCGTATTTGCTGCACCGCCGGTTTGAGCAGCTGTGTGAACAGTTGGGCCGACAGGACGATCCTGCTTTGATGAATCGTTACTATATGGAGCAATTGAGCAGGCATGCCGACTTGTTGGAAGAAGCAGAGGAAATTTGCAATATTCTTTACAAAAATACAAATTGTATATTATCACCAATGGATCCAGCCTTACTCAGCATGGCCGGTTTGCCATCTGTCCGTTAACGCCATTGTTTCAAAATATTTTTATTTCGGAAGATATGGGTGTGAAAAAACCCCAAAAGGCTTATTTCGATGCTGTTGCCGCAGCCATTCCCGGCTTTGATCCACAGCGGGCGCTGGTAATTGGGGATTCCCTGTCTTCTGATATATTGGGGGCTAACCATGCGGGATGGGATTGCTGCTGGTATAACCCTCAGGCGCTGCCCAATTTTTCGGACGCCCACTGTACCTATGAGATCCGATCGTCTGCGAAATTTGCTGGAAATTTTACCATAAAAATCTGTTCCAGGCTGCTGTGGGCAATGTTTGGGAGGAAGCGGCCTTTTTGCGAAAGCTTTGAACTTTTATTAATTTAGACAAAAAAGAATATTTTTGTGTTGACATGGAAATCTAATCCTGTTATAATAAACGAGCGCTTAAAATATATGAACCACTAGCTCAGTTGGCAGAGCATTTGACTTTTAATCAAAGGGTCCGGGGTTCGAATCCCCGGTGGTTCACCAGAAAACCCCGCTGGATTGCTGATCTGGCGGGGTTCTTCTTTTTTAAATAAACACATTTTTGAAAAAGATTTGCTGGATGGAAATCAAGGAGAAAATGGAGGACCCCTCCCTCGCAGGGATACCGTCTGGGCCAATGCCCAGGATGATGGCTGGATATCCTGACAGATAATGGCGCCTCTGGCCGATGCGCAGAGCGTGACCCTCCTATTATCTGAAACGGCGGTTCGAAGCATCTGCTTCGGAACCGCCGTTTTTGTTTATACCCGAAGAAAACAGCCGGCCGTCAGGCTTTAATCTGTGCGAGCATATACGCGGCAAACTGGCTCAGTGCCGCTGGATCAAAGGAAAAAAGGCGTACCGTTTTCATAGCAGAAAAGCGCCGATTCTACCGGTGGACGATATCGGGAAGGAAGTGTTTTGATTCCCCACAGGCCTCCCCCTTTTTCGAAAGAATGGACGCTTCCTTTTGGTAGGCCAGCACCCGGCAGAGGTTCAGGATGATATAGACTGGATCCCGAAGGATCTCTTCTGCAGCATTTTTGATATCCCCGTATATGCTTTCCCAATAGTATTTCTTTGGTACGGGTCCGAATACGGTTTCTATCGGAAGGCCGCAAAGGGGAATCCCCACGGCGCGGGTGACGGTAAAATGAGCGGCCAGATCTACATCCGTTCCGTTCATTTCCTGACAATAAGCGGTTAAATCCGTTCGGGCCCGATGACGATGAGCGTTTGAATAATGCAGCACATAAGGGGTGGGATATACAAAATTTTGACAGTAGCGCATAAGAACAACGCTCATTTCAAAGCCTTTGGGCGGGCAGGCTTTGTCAAGATCCAGCAGTGTCTGGATCAAGGCTCTTTTTCGGCCAGCCCCGGCTCTGTTTGGACGACCACCAAAAAAGTCGATATCGCTTTTTGACCAGTGAAAGCAGCCAAAAAGCGATGGATCCGTGCACATAAATCCCTGCCAGATTATCTTGCAGAATTTTGGTATAGGCTGTAGCAATTTTACGGAGTATTTCTTGATATTCCATTAGAACCCATCCTTTTTACAGGCTTTTACCAGATTTTCTTCTCCGCTTTGCACCAGCTGCTCTTTTTTCGCCAGGCGAAGTTTTTTTGATATGCCACTCCCGGCTCATAGCGGCTTCTCTGGTTTCACAAAGTTCGGCATACACCAGAACGACCGGCCGGCGGGATCTTGTATATTTGGCGCCCTTCCCACTGTTATGCGCCGCCAGCCGTCGGTTCAGGTCGGTCGTCCAACCGGTATAAAAAAGAGTATCGTCCGCACAGCGGACCATGTAAGATATAATACATCGCTCCAACACCCCAAGGCAAAATGCTTTCGAGACCATTTTAAATTTTGCCTGCGTCCCGGTCTTTGACAAATTTCGCAAATTGTTTGACCTCTTCCAGCTGCTCGTCTGTCGCTTCTCCGCCGAACAGGGCAAATTTCAGCTCTTTTGTAGGCTCCTGCTATTGTCCTCAGCGTCGTCCGCCTCTTTCCCAAGCAGATAATCCACAGTGACGCCAAAGTAATTTGCAAGCCTTGCCGCCGTTTCTGCTTTTACGGTCTTGCGCCGACCCATCTTTAAATCAGTCATGACGCTGGGCTGAATGCCGGTATCCTTACACATACGATAAGGGGTAATCTGCCTTTTTTCACAAAGATGCGCCAAAATATGGTATAAATCCGCCATTTAAAACCCTTCTTCTTATAGGATATCAATATACAAACGTATATTGATTTTTTCTTGACTATTACTCTTTAAAGTAGTATTATAAAGGTGTGACACACGCGTACGCGTATTATTTGTGCTGTTTTCATCCTTAATATATTACACGAATGTGTAAAAGTCAAGAAAAATGAGGACAATTTGCTGATGAGAGGATTTTTTAAAACAAGATACTATAAGTCAGGAGGTGAAAAATGGGAAAAAACATAGAAGCCGGCATAAAACCGGAAAGAAAAATCCTTTTGCCGGCACAATACACCTGTTTTTCCAGATTTGGTTACACAGGGCAGAACGCTGTATACCAGCACGATCCTTTCGGAGTCCTGTTGTCTGACAGCTATTTGTACCAAACAAATGGGCTCAGGCGAGGAAAGGCTCTTTTCCCCGAAACGGACCGTTCTGATAGGGAGCAACACGATAAAAGGAAGAAAGGCCATTTTTCCGGTTAACAGCATCTGTTTGGGAAGTTTGATGACAATCCTCTAAATCGCCGGCGCCTCATCGGGCAAGTGCACCGAAGGGCATGTCACGCTCTGATGAAAATTCCGGATCTCCAGATCCGCCAGGAGTGGGGATGGGAAAGAAAAGAAAGCTGAAAGAATAGGATGGGCAGAACACCGCCAGCGAAAACAGGTGTGGCGCGCCTCTTCCGATTGTACAAAGCAGCCAGAATCAAAAAGCAAATCCGCGGGAAAACAAAAGGCCGCATGAACGGTTTTTCTGTAAGCCGTTTTATTCCCTTGGCTTCCAATTGGAAAAGAACACCAATGTCGCTGGATCTGAATTTCTAAAGAGCAGCTTTTCTTTTGCGATACGCGTTGCGCTTACTGTCACTTGTATTGACAATCCGGCGCCAGCAGGCCGACTTATTACAGTACGCACGGCAACAGGCCGAATTTTACACCGTCCAGTTTTACGGTGATTTCCAATACCGTTGCAAAATCGTCTTTTCTTTGCCGAGTGGAATTACGCTGGCATTAGGCGATTTTGTTTTTACCAATCTGGCGCTGGACGCAGAAATCTATTAAGGAGGGAAGAGAATGATACAGGTATACGCAAGGGCGGACGCAGCCGGACGGGTGGAGGAGCTGGGCAGCAGCGTCTTTTTAAAAGACCCGTCAGGCTGGACGCTCATCGACGAAGGAGAGGGCGACCGGTACGCCCACGCCCAGGGAAACTATCTGGACAAGCCGCTGACGGAGGAGGACGGCACGCATAACTACATGCTGGACGGCAGTACCATCCGGGAAGCTACCAGCGAGGAAAAGGGAAGCGGAGAAAGCGGCCTTCCCCAGCCGGAACCGAGCCGGGAGGAACAGCTGGAAGCGCAGGTGGCGGCGCTGCAATCGCAGGTAGACGCGCTTTTGGGGGTGAGCGAATGACCAACATAGAACGGGCCAAACAGCTTCGGCTGGCAATTCAGTTCCAGGCGGCGGCGCTGCCGGACGAACAGGCGGCGCTGGTTCCCACCGTGTTTCCCCTGTGGGACGCTGGGGCATCCTACCAGGAAGGAGACCGGGTGCGGTACGCGGAGCTTTTGTACAAATGCCTGACGGGGCACACGGCGCAGGAAAGCTGGGCGCCGGATGTGTCGCCGTCCCTGTGGGTGCGCATCGACGACCCAGCGGAGGAATGGCCCCAGTGGCGGCAGCCGCAGGGGAGCGAGGACGCCTACGGGTTGGGGGCGAAGGTCAGCCACAACGGGAAACACTGGACGTCGGACACGGACGGCAACGTATGGGGAGCCGGGGGTGTACGGCTGGACGGAGGTGGCGGAAATGGACAGCTGCATCACGCGGGCGGAGCATGAGGAATTCACCAAGCGGATGGAAGCGGAACATGCCAGGCAGAACCGGCGCATTGAGCTGCTGGAGGAAAAACGTGGAGCGGCTGGGGCGGATCACGTCGTCGGTGGAACGGCTGGCGACCAATATGGAGGGGATGCTCAAAGAGCAGGAGCGGCAGGGGGAGCGGCTGGACAAGCTGGAGGGGAAGCCCGGCGACAACTGGAACATCGTTGTCAAAGGCCTGCTGACCGCCGCCGCCACCGCGATAGGCGGCGGGCTGGTGGCCACGGTAGCCGCCGTATTGATGAAATAAAGGGAGGAACATAGGATGAATCAAATTAACTGGAAAGTCAGAATGGCAAACAAAACCTTTTGGCTGAGCCTGATCCCGGCAGTTCTTCTGCTGGTGCAGGTCGTCGCGTCGGTGTTTGGATTTACACTGGATTTGGGAGAGCTGGGAACAAGCTGCTGGAAGTGGTCAACGCCCTGTTTGCGGTGCTGGCCATTCTCGGGGTGGTCAACGACCCGACCACCGCAGGCGTGGCGGATTCCCAAAGGGCCATGAGCTACGAGGCCCCTTACAAAAGCGGGGAGGATGAGAGCATTGGCGATTCAAGGGATTGACGTCAGCTATGCCCAGGGGAATATCGACTGGGCAAAGGTAAAAGCGTCCGGCGTGGCGTTTGCCATGATCCGGGCCTGCTACGGCTGGGACGACGACAGCCAGATTGACCGGTATTTCCGTGCCAATGTGCAGGGGTGCGAGGCCGTGGGACTGCCTTATGGCCTGTACCATTACAGCTACGCGCAGACCCCGGAAGACGCACAAAAGGAAGCGAAATTTTTCCTGCGCGTCATCGACGGGTGCCGTCCGGAATATCCCGTTGCCTTTGATTTGAGGACAGCAGCCAGCAGAAGCTGGGCAAATCCACGCTGACCGATATGGCAAAGGCGTTTTTTATCCACGGTGGAAAAGGCGGGGTATTACGCCATGCTGTACGCCAACAAATACTGGCTGACCGGCCTGCTGGATCTATCCCGGCTTTCCAATTATGATGTGTGGCTGGCGCAATGGTCCTCCGCGCCGACCTACAGCGGAAACTATGGCATGTGGCAGTACAGCGCGTCGGGCAGCGTGCCGGGAATCAGTGGGGCGGTGGATCCTGGACTATGCCTATCAGGATTATCCCTCTATCATTAAAAATGCAGGGCTAAATGCCTGGAAAAGAATCCGACACCGGGAGCGATTATCAGGCGATGTACGAGGCACAAAAGGCTTTGTATGAAGCGGAGGTTCAGAAGGTAGAAAACTCTGAAAGCCGGGATCCAGGAGATCATCAGCAAGATGCAGAAATATGGTGAAATAGAAACGGCCCGCTTGCCAATCAAGGCAGGCGGGCTATTTTTGTATTAAAAAAAACATTGGGCGTTCCTACAAAAGGGATTGATCTTTCTGTTTTATGGCGTATTATAAAAATAACAGATTCTGCCACGATTTTTGGCATTTGCTTTGTATTCATCTATGCGCAACTGGCAGGCCTTTTTGCTTTAGGCATGGAGAATATATCAAGGAATTGTGAAATACTCAAAACCACCGAAATCAGATTGATATTCAAATAATATTCCAGGTAAATGATGTTGCGCGCCTCCGCAACCAGCAAAAGGCACCTACTAGGTGCCTTTTTTCTTGTTCCCGCCAGAGAACACAGCGAAAAAACAGCCGGAGTTTTCTCCGGCTGTTTTTCTATTTTATGCCAGGGAATCCTGCAGCTCCTGATAGATTTCGGGATCGGTCTGATACAGAAACCACTCCCCTTCAGCATACAGGGTATCCCACGCACGGCCGTCCGGCCCCACGGATACATGGTATACCCTGCCGTTGTCCACTGCCTTCACGGTGATGTTGTCTTGGGGCGGTGCCTCCTGGACGAGTACCCCCCTCTGTCAGGCCCCCTCAGACACTCTGTGATCCGATCTTTCCGGGCTGTGTCCGAGAGGGTCACTTCCTTTTCCCCGGCGATCAGCTGGATACGCACCTCCTCGGTGACGGTGAATTCTCCGGAGATCCCTTCCGGGAAGTTATAGCTGTCCACTTTCCAGCGGCCGTCCTCCTTTTGGAGAAACATGGTCGCAAAGGCTTCCGGGCGCTCCCGTCCCAGTCCAGAGGTGCCATCACCTGGTAGGACACCTCCACCTGGGCGTTGTCCTTGCCGCTGCTGATGATGCGGCAGCCGGTCATGGCCTGCTGGTAGAAATATCCGGTTTTATACGGCCCAAGATGATAGACGGCTCCATCTTCTGCCTTGTAGAGATACGGCGCGCCGCCAACCTGGGCGGAAATCAGCTGCTCCAGGCCGTGGCTGGTGAAGAGATACCGGGTGGCCTCCTCAAAATCCAGGAACTTGGAGACACTGCCAAAGGGGGCGCCCACCGGCTCGTATACCTCCTTCACGAAGGCCGTATCATCGGCGTCGTAGAGGGTGTTGGTCAGATACCACAGCCGGGCCACGTCCGCTTCGGTCAGCTCGCCGTTCCGGGGTTCGTCCCGCTGCTCGATGAAGTACTGGGTCGTTGTTTCGACGTGCTGGGAAACAGCCTCCGACCGGTCGGTACTCTCATAGATCGGCAGCGACGGCGCAGGCTGCTCTTCTTTGGTCAGCTCGCTGTTCCGGGAAACAGCCTCCGACCGGCCGGTACTCTCATAGATCGGTAGCGACGGCGCAGGCTGCTCTTCTTTGGGGGCACAGCCGCCGAACAGGAGGCAAATCGCCAGCACAAGACGGAACAGATGTTTTTTCTCATGGGACCCCATCCTTTCTGGTCGACACAGATCATGTCTTTTAGCCTCATTATAATACATGGGGCAGAAAATGCAACCACCGGAAGCAGGCGGTTTTTCTCGCTTTTCCAGACATCACCTCTGCCAAAGGTTTTCTAATCCCACTTTTCCGACTGTCATTCCAAAAGGCGCGTCGGTTTTTCATCGCAGAAGAAACCGGTTACAACCCGTGAGGAAGCTCATCGGCAAAGCATCCCCGTAAAATGCCAACGGCCTTTTTTTCAATGCGGGATACATAGGAGCGGGAAATTCCCAAAAGTGCAGCGACTTCCCTCTGTGCCATGGGGCCCTGCCATCCAGCCCGTAGCGCAGGCGGATTACTTTCTGCTCCCTTGGATCCAGCGACTGGCTGATATAACGATGCAACTGGTCGCTTTTCAGCTTACGATCTACATCTTCAGGATATCGCCGTCCTGCGCCATAATATCCATCAGCGTCAGAGCGTTGCCATCTGTATCCACATCAATGGGGTCTTGTATGTACAAATCCTGCGCATATTTTTTCGTCCGCGAAAGTGCATCAAAATTTCATTTTCAATGCAGCGAGAAGCGTAAAGTGGCAAACCGGATTCCTTTGCTGCTGTCAAAGGTTCCCACCGCTTTAATCAATCCGATCGTCCCGATGGAAATCAGATCTTCCTGCTCTTTGTAGGAGGCATAATATTTTTTTTATAATGTGGGCTACTAGCCGCAGATTATGTTCAATAAAATAATCCCGTGCCTGCTGATCCCCCTCTTTGATTTTTTTTGCAGGCAATCCCGTTCCTGCGCGGCGGTCAGGGGACGAGGAAAGGAGCCGGACGCGGTCAGATGCAGTGCAAAATACAAAAGCCGCCCGCCAGGGCGGATAGCCAACTGATAACATTTCTCCTCCTTGCTTGACCTTGTAAAAAGACAAAGTCAGTGCCGCGCCGGTTCCGGCCGGCGGCCCGCCAAAATAGCCTTCTCTGCTGTTGCATAGGCCCTATTGTCGCTTATGCGCCGGTAAAAAAAATCGTGCGCGTCCCAAAATAAAAAAACGCCGGTTGCGGCGTTCCAGAGATATGATACTATTGGGCAGAAAAAGGAGGCGGTGGAATGCTGACGTCGTTGCTGGAACTGCCCACCTGCCGGGAACAGCTGCAAAAAACAAAAAGCCGGTGGTCATGTATGGAATGGGAAATGGTGCCGACCATATCCTGCGTCCACCTGGATCGGCTGGCTGTACCGGTGCGAGGAATTTTCGCCAGCGATGGGTTTGTCCGGGGCCACAGCTTTCATGGAAAAAGGGGCTCAAAAGTTTTCGGAAATCCAGGCGCAATACGAGGATTTTGTCATCGTCACCGCCTTTGCCCGCGCGGGATGAGCCTACCATGGAAACCATTTTTCCTTCTGGATCAGCAATACGAGCTGTATGCCCCGGACGTGCCGGTGGCAGGAGAAGATCTGTTTGACCGGGATTTTTCATTTCGCATCTGTCCCAGGCGCAGGCCGCCTACCGCCTTTGGGCAGACGAGCGGTCGCGGCAGATCTACCGGGATCTGATTGCCTACAAAGCTCACCGGTAAGATAAAATATCTGGCGTCCACCGTTTGTTCCGGCAGGAGGTGTTTTCCTCTGCTGCGGCTGGGATCGGCGGAATCCTATGTGGACCTGGGTGCGTATAACGGCGACACGATAGAGGAATTCCTGCGCTACACTGGCGGTCGGTTTGCCGCCGTCTGTGCCATGGAACCGGATCCGAAAACTACCAGAAACTTTGTCGGCGGTCCGAAAGCCTGGGCCTTTTCCCGGCGATAGGGTACGGCTGCTCAATCTTGCCGCTTGGGATGACCGGACGGAACTGAATTTTTCTTCTTGCGCCGGGAGAAATTCTGCTGTCGCCGCATCCGGCCGCCGGATCAAGGCAGATTCCGTGGATAACCTGCTGGGGAAAGCGCCGGTGACCTTCTTAAAATGGACGTGGAAGGAAGGAGGCACGGGCTGTTCTGGGCGCGGCCAATGCCATCCGGCGGCATAAAACCAAAGCTGATGATTTCCGCTTACCACCGCAGCGGGGGATCTGTTCGCACTGCCGCTGCAGATCCAGCGTATCCAGCCTGGGTACCGGTTGTATTTGCGGCGGTTTCCTTATATTCCCGCTTGGGAAATTAACCTCATCGGGCTGTGGGAGGGATAGCGTTGGATCCTTTTTCATTTGTTGGCGGAATAAGCGTTACCATACGTGGAATGACGCATTGCGGCGCCGGTATGGCCAAAAAGTTCGCAAAATTCCCCTAACGCCGGGTTTGGCTGCCCTAATCGGGACGGAACCTGCGGCACCGGCGGCTGCACTTTATTGCTCTGGGCAGAAAAGCGGGGGATTTTGGCGGCGATCCATCCCTTTCCCTGGAATCACAGTTTCATCAGATGAAGGCGGTCTTTGAAAAAGTGGCCGGATCGCGGTATATCGCCTATTTTCAGGCAGGCACGAACACCTATGCCCCGGTGGGTGTTCTGCGGAAACCTTGAACCGGTATTGGCGTTTCCCGGCGTAGTAGGGTTGGCGGTAGCCACCCGGGCCGACTGTCTGCCAGACCCGATACTCTGCTATCTGAGGATCTCCCTGCCGCACCGATCTGACAGTAGAGCTGGGGTTGCAGACGATCCACGATGAAACGGCCCGGCGCATCGGGCGGGGGCATGATTATGAAACCTTTCTGCGCGGATATCGGGCGTTGGCCGATTGCGGCATCCCGGTATGCGTTCATCTGATCAACGGGCTCCCAGGGGAGACCCGGGAAATGATGCTCCAATCGGTGCGGCAGGTCGCGGCGCTACGGCCTTACGCGGTCAAAAATCCATCTGCTGCATCTGCTGCGGGGAACGCCGCTGGCCGATGAATATCAGTCAGCCCCTTTCCCACTGTTGGAAAAGGAGGAATATGTCCAGCTTGTCTGTGATCAGCTGGAACTGCTGCCTGCGGAAACGATCATCCAGCGTCTCACCGGGGACGGCGACCGCCGGTCGCTCATCGGCCCGATGTGGAGCGTCCGCAAGCGGGAAGTGCTCAACGCCATTGATCGGGAAATGGAACGGCGCGGCACCGTACAGGGCATCCGGTTCCGTCCGATCCGCCCCTGCAAAAAAGGAAGTGGACTTTGATGCGGAGTATTCTAGGAACAGCCAAAGAACTGCTGGCGCCCGCCCTTCATCCCGGCGGCACGGCAGCGGATTTTACCATGGGAAATGGTCATGATACTTTCTCAGCCGAGCCCCTTCCCGGCGGAAAAGTCTGGGCCTTTGATATCCAGCCTGCGGCGCTGGAGGCTACTCGGGCGCTTTTGGCGGAAAACGGCGCCGGGGATAACGATGCAGCTGATTTTGGATAGCCACAGCAATCTGGACCGGTATATCCAAACACCTCTGGATGCGGGGGTGTTTAATCTGGGATATCTGCCCTGGGCGGACAAAACCATAACCACCCGGCGGGAAACCACCCTGGAAGCAGTAGAAAAAGCTTTGTCCCTGCTGCGGGTGGGCGGCGTGGTCATCGTGATCTATCCGCCATGAAGAGGGGCGGCTTGAGGGGGGAAGCCCGCAGCAAAAAGCTTTCCACCCTTGATCCAAAAGCGCTACGATGCTGTTGCACCGGCTGATCCACGTGCCCAATTGCCCCTATATTTAGCGGTAGAGCGGCGGAAATGACCCGTTTTTCCGCAAACGGCAGAACAGGAAAAACCATCGGGCCGGCAGATGCCCAAAATCATGGATCCGTCGTATTTCATTCGCGGCGCCCGGTGTGCCAAATGAATTGCCCGTGACTGTTGGATTCCCCTAAAAATATCTGCTGCCAAAAGAAAATCCCCGGAAAGGGAACCTTTTCCGGGATTTGCGTTTTTTTTTTACAGCCTTCGTTCAGAACATCATCCGATCCGCCTCGCTAACCGGGAATCGGCCCGGCAGGGAACCCTGCAGCCAGGATCCCCGGAGGATATCCCGGGAACTACGCTGCCTGACCCGATCACTGCGCCGCGTCCAACGGTCACGCCGCCGTTGACGATTACACCGCCGCCCAGCCATACGTCGTCCTCTACCGTGATGGGTTTGGCATATTCCAGATTGTAACGCCGTCCGGTTTCATCGGCGCGGACGTTGCGCTCTTCTGCCAACAGCGGGTGCAGCGCCGTAAAAAAGGACGCGCCCGGTCCTGCCATCACGTTGGAACCGATATGGATAGGGGCACAGTCGAGAAATACCGAGTTGAAGTTAAAGTAGCAATTGTCCCCAATATAGGTGTTGCAGCCGTAGTCGAACCGCACCGCCGCCCGAAAGGTCACGTTTTCCCCCTATCCCGCCCAGCAGCGCGAGCAAAATCTCCCGTTGGTCGGCGGTGTCCTCCTTCTGCAGCCGGTTGAACTGCTCTACCAGGCGGAAAGCGCGCCGGCGCAGCCGAACCAGCTCCTCATCGGAGGGGTCGTACAACTGCCCAGACAGCATTTTTTCCCGTTCGGTCATGACTTGTCCTCCTTTTCTCCCGGTGTGCGAAGTGAAAATTTGCCAAAGCAAGTCGGGAAAGAATCGAAAAAATCCCGGCCGTACCGCAAATGGGAATGCTACCGCCCCAAAAACTGCGCCAACCAGCTCAGTGCGGTGGCCAGCCCCAGCTGTATGCCAGCAGGGAAAGGGGTTCAGCAGAATAATCGTGACGAACCGCCGAAACTTCATCGGAGTCAGCCCTGCCAGCAGACAGAGAAAATCATCCGGCGCCACCGGAAAGATTGCCAGCGCAAAAATACAAATCAAATTTGGGAGAATCCAGCCATTTGATGTATTTCCCCCACATTTTTTTCGGAAACAGACCGCTCTACAAAAGGGGCGGCCATATTGTTTTGCCAATGAAAAATTGATGCAGGAACCGATACAGATCCCCACATAGTTATAGAGAAAGCCCCACGCCGGGCCAAACAGCAGCACGCCAGCCACACAGGTCAGCCCGCCGGGAATGATAGGAAACACCACCTGTACTACCTGAATCCCCACAAAAATCAGCGGAGCCCAAAGCCCTGCGCCGCGCAAAAAAATTTGCAGTGTTTCAGGAGAAGTGAACACCCCATTTTCAGTCCGATGATCACCAGCACCAGCGATAAAAGAATCCTGACAATGGTCACCGCCGTGCTGATGATTTTCCCCGCGAATACCATGAAGGCGAAAATCCCCTGCCTGCGGCACCGGCTGTGTCTGCGGTAGCAAAGAGGCATAGCAGTTCTTCCAATAGGAAAGCACCGCCGCTTTGGTATAGCGCTGATGCCCTTTGGCTGAGCGGGCAGAAGCCGCAGCATGCTCGGCCGGGTCGGTCAGCGCGCGAAGCTGGCGCACAAAGCCGTCCACATCGCTGGCGGCAGTATAATACCCTTCTAAAATACAGGGGTACAGGTCCAAGTCCCGCACCAGAATCGGTTTATGGCAGCACATGGACTCCAGCAGAGTCATGGGGAACAGCTCATCAAAGGAGGGAAGGAAAAACACATCCGCCGCATTGTAAAGACTGTTCATCTTCTCCCGCGGCACAATCCCGGTAAGCGTTACATTAACCGGAAGATGCTCTGCCGCGTGCCGGATTTCATCATAACCGTCGGTAATTTTGCCGAAAGAAAAACCACCTGCCCAGACAAACTGCATGTCCGGGCAGCGGCGGGCGGTTTCCAGAAAATCCAGAAAGCCCTTTCTCTTCTGCATCTGGCCGGCGCATAAAACCATAAACTTTTCCGTATCCAGCCCGAATGCCCGCCGTGCATCCATCCGCTCTTTTTCCCCCATGGGATAAAACTGTTCGTCATCCACAAAGTTCGGGATATATTCAATCTTTTCTGCCGGAATGCCGCATTCCTCCAGCTTAGGGATAAAGGACGGATTCACAACAATGAGCTTGTCCATGGATTTATAAAAAAGCAAAACATATTTATACAGCAGTTTCTGGATCGGCCGCGGCAGGCGGATAGATCCTCCAGCGTCTGGGGCAGGAAATGGACATACCCTACCTTTACCGCAGAGGTAAACCAGCTGCGCAGCAGATAGTTGGGGTTTACGGTATGAAAATGCAAGATATCCGCTTTTTCCAGCTGTTGACAACCACCGTGTAATTGGGACCGAGCCCTTCACTGACCAGCTTGGTCTGTTCTTCAAAAGCAGAAAGCACACCGTGACCCTTGGTCATTCCCGCTGAGGACAGCATGTTGATGCGCACCATATGAAATCCCCCTTTTAGTCTTTCGTTTTCTTCCTCTGCTAAAAGAACGATTGGGGATTGCTTTTTCTTCACAGATTCCAAAGCCGAATGGAAATTTTCATTGCCTTTCAAAGCCCCTCACTCCCTCTAAAACCAAAGCCGGGATCCGTCTTTGGCAGGCCGGCAGGGGAAAACGCCCCTTTTGCCCTTAAGACGCCGCTTTTTATTCTTTCCGGCATGGAGAACGCTAACCGCTGTAACCTCCATATTTTAATGTTATTATAGCAAACATCCCAATAAAAAGACAATGTTTTTTGATAAAATATCAGTTTCACCCCAAATTTTGACAGCTCCTGGTGGGGATTTTTTCTTTTGTTCCATCTCCCCTTCTTTCTGTGAAAATCTTTTCCCGGATAATCCTTCTGCCCTTTGCGCTGGCAGATATTCCGATCTGAAAAGCAGTTTGCCGAATAGCCCGACAAAAAAGGGGACGCGCTGTGGGTGCTCATCACAGATCCCAAAAGTGAACCATGGGCGGTCGGTACGGCACAATAGAGACTCGGAGCACATCTCCGGGCCTTTGTTTCGGTTCAAGCGCGGTTGAGCGCTTCTTTCCGTCTTTGAACGATGTCCTCCTTTCTTCTCCGCACATACTCACCTGCATCTTCCCAAAAAGAAGCGTAGATCCTTCCGGTACAGCCGGCAGAGGGGCAGTTCCCCCTGCCCCGTAGAGATCCATGAACGCCTGGAGAGCGGCGGCAGCGTCCCGTTTTCGATCACCTGGGTCACAGCTCTACTGCCTGCCGGAAGAGAGCAAGGTCCAGGTTGAGAACCCGGTGAGGACAGGAGCCGTATGCCTGCATCTCCGGGGAGATCCTCCCAATAGGGATCTATTTTATGCACAATATATCACTATCTCAAAAAGAAATCGAGAAAAGCGAGCAAAAAGCGGATGCTGCCGCACCCGCTTTTGAAAGATCAAAGAGTTGCCAAAACCGTTCCAGACGATCCAAGCACTGGCGCAGCTCATCATCCGCATAGCAGTAAAGACAGACGGATATATCCGTCCGCCCCAAAGCAGCCGCACCGCCGCCAGTTTTGCTTCTTTGATCATCCGCACACAGAATGTCTCCGGGAATCCATCCGTACTTTTGGATGGACGGGAACAGATAAAAGGCCCCCTGCGGCTTCTGTACCTCCATCCCCATCTCGGTCAGGCGGCCATACATATAGTCCCTGCGGCGGCGGGACTCAACCATCGGGGACGGGTCGTAGTCCAGCGCGGCGACGCATCCTTTCTGCAAAAAAGAAACGGCGGATACTACCATGGTAGGAATGGAGTTTTGCCAGCTGCTCAATGATCAGGCGGTCGGCGCACAGATACCCCATACGCCATCCCGTCATGGCGTACGGCTTGGAAAAAGCTCTGGATAAGGATGATTTTTTCCCGGATATCCTGATACCGGGAAAAACTTTGATAAGGCCCATAGACCAGCTGTGCGTACATCGTCGTCACCAAAGGACAAAGAGGTTTTTCTCCCTTCGCCGCCTGATAGACCGCTTCCAGCGACTCCGGGGGTATAAACCGCGCCGGTGGGATTGTTGGGCGAATTGAGAAGAATCGCTTTGGTCTTTGCAGTGATATGCCGCGCCAGATTTTGCGCGGTGATCTGAAATCCATCACCACAGGTATCCATGGGAATGTATTCCCCGCGGAACAGCTTGACCAGCGGCTCGTATAAACCAAAAGCGGGGATGGGGACAATCACTTCGTCCCCGGGATTTAAAATTCCTCCCAGCGCCAGGCAAAGCCCTTCGGTGGCCCCATCAGTGACGATAATTTCCTGCGGCGAATACTCCACGCCGTTTTTTCCCGTTCAAACTGCGAGACCCGCTCTAACAGATAGGGCTCCCCTGCATTCGGCGGATAATGGGTCAAATTCTGATCCAGCGCAGTTTTAGCTGCCTCCTTAATCGGATCGGGCGTGGAAAAATCCGGTTCGCCAATGGTGAGGAACAAGCAGCCCGGCTCCGCTTTGGCCAGGGCGGTAAATTTGCGGATCCCGCTGGGCTGGCAGCCCAGCAGCGCGGTGTTCATGGTTTCGACCATAGGCGGCCCCTCCTTCTAAGAAAGGTCTTCTGTTTTCACGTCAGGTGGAAAGCTGATGAAAATCAAAGTTGCAAAAGCGCTTGATACAGCGCCACTCCCCGTTCCAGCACCGTTTCGTCAAACTGAAAGCGGGCAGAGTGAAGCGGGTAGTCCCCACCGACGCCCAGGAAAAAGAACAAACCTGGCAGTACCTGCTGGTAAAAGGAAAAATCCTCGGCGATGAGGGCGGGCTTTTGAAGCGGGACAAATCCATCCGGACCCAGCAGACGGACCGCCCGGTCATATAGTGCAGGGTCGTTGTAAACCGGCGGATATCCTTCGCTGAAGCGTACCGAGATTTGGCAGCCCGTTTTTTCCTGCAGCGCCTGGCCAATCTCGGCGGCACGGCGGGTGATATGGTCAAACGCTTCATCCTGGAAAGTGCGAAGCGTCCCCTCCAGCAGGGTATGGGCGCTGACCGCGTTGCGCACGGTTCCGCTTTGCATATGGCCGAATTTGAACACCCGAACCATTCCGGCGGCAATTCCGAATCGGCCATGGCATAAGTCTGCCGCACGAATTCCCACCCCTGCGGCCAGCGCATCGACCCCCTCCTGCCATTTGGCAATATGGGCGCTTTTGCCGGTGATTTCTACCGTCATCTCGCTGGAACGGGCCATCATTGGCCCGCTGCGGGAGCCAATGGTCCCGGCAGGCAAATCCGGCCAAAGGTGGATGCCAAAATATGCCGGACGTTTAACTGCTCAAAAATACCGGTTTGGCAAATATCCCGAGCGCCTCCGGTGGTCTCCTCCGCCGGCTGAAAGACCAGCAGCACATTGCGGGACAGCTGATCCAAATGCCCGTTGATCCATTGGGCCAGACACAAAAGCATGGCCATATGCCCGTCGTGACCGCAGGCATGCATCCGGCCCGGGTGCTTCGAGCAGAAGGAAAGGCCGGTCTGCTCCTCAATAGGCAAAGCATCCATGTCGCTGCGAAAAGCGGCGGTATCCGGTTTCCCACATCAAAAAATAGGCCAGTACAGCGCTGCGCCCCGGCGTAATGATCCGGCAGCGCAGCCCCTCCAGCTGGGAAAGCAGGTACGCCTGGGTTTTTGGCAGCTGGTCATCCAGCTCCGGGATGCGGTGCAGCGCCCGGCGATGGACGATGAGCTGTTTCAGCATAAACCCCTCCCGTTTTTTAGGGCTATTATACGCCGGAGCGCCGCAGGATGCAAATCTTTTTTCTTTTCTATGCCGATGGTGTTTTTCAAAAAGATCGGAAAGCATCTGGGATTTTGAAATCTGACGGCAATTTAAACGAAATCGAAAAAGGTCCCTGGTGATCTTTGTGTAACCTTTTTTTCAAAAAGGTTGCTTTTTTTGAAAACGCGTGGTATAATGCGGCATAAATGGATAGAGGTGCAAAACGACGATCCGCCCCGGAGCCGGCAGGCGATGAGGAGGGCGGAAAAGCAATTTTGCCGAACTGGCCCAAGGCAGGCATGCCAGGCTGGTGGGCTTGCGGAAAACATCCGTAAGACTGTCTGCAATCCAATGCAGGAGTGCTATCTTGACGTCTTATGCAAAACGGGCGCAGCTTTCCCTTTCGCGGGAAAATCGGCGTCTTATTGTATCAGGTCGGGAAGGGGCGCTCCCCTTAGCCGGCCTTTTTGTTTTGTCCCGAAGGGATGATATGCCCTTTCCAGCGCATATAATGACAAAAAGGGCCGGCAAAATCTGAATGGGGAGAGACTTTTATGAACAGAATCGGGTTCCTCTTTACACGGGAGGTGATGGCGGCGGGCAGCGCCGGCAATGGGGGCGTATCTGCCCGAGTAAACAGCGCCGCCATATCCAAAATCCGGTGTAAGGAGGAATTTTTTATGCTGCCAGTGACCAAATATCACGGATGCGGCAATGACTTTATCATCCTGCGGGAGGAAGACGCCGTTGGATATGATTTAAATACGCTGATCCCCGCTGTATGCGACCGGCATACCGGCCTTGGCGCCGACGGGCTGATTTTGGTACGGGTCCGGCCGCTGACCATGCTTTTTTATAACTGCGATGGATCCCGTGCTCCCATGTGTGGAAATGGCATCCGCTGTTTTGCAAAATTCTGCCTGGACGAAGGCATCATAGACGCAAAACAGTTCGACGTAGAGACCTTGGCGGGCATTAAGACAGTGACTATCACCAGCCGGGATCCTTTTTTCGCGCAGGTGGCTATGGGCCAAGCGGACTTCTCACCGGAGGCAGTGGGCGTCTCACAATCCGGTCCTGTGCTGGATTTTCCGGTTTCCGTGGAAGGGAAAACCGTTCTGGTGGACAGCTTTTTTATGTCTACCGTACACACGGTCTGGTTTGTGGAAAATCCGGAGGATCCCGAAACCCAGCGGATCGCGGGACTTATCTGCGAAAGCCCGCTGTACCGGGAAAAGACCAACGTCAATATGGCGCGGGTGCTGGACCGGCGGACCCTTTTGATGCGCACTTGGGAGCGGGGCGTCGGCATGACGCTGGCCTGCGGCACCGGGGCCTGTGCGGCGGCGCTGGATGCGTACCGCAGAGGATACTGCGAAAACGAAGTGGAAATACTGTTGCCCAAGGGCCGCCTCGCCATCCAGATCGACCGAGATGGCGGCGTGTGGATGAGCGGCCCTGCAGAACGGATTATAAAAGGAGCGTATGAAATATGAAATTGCAAGGTTCTATCGTAGCGTTGATAACGCCGTTTCATGCGGATGGAACAGTAAACTTTGAGCGGCTGGGAGAGATCCTGGACTGGCATGTTGCCCAGGGAACCGACGGTATTCTGGTGCTGGGCACTACAGGGGAATCTTCCACCATGAGCCATGAGGAGGATGACGAGGTCTGCCGTTTCGCCATCGACAGGGTAGCAGGCCGTGTCCCCGTGATTGCGGGCAGCGGCTCCAACTCCACTGAGACCCAGTTGGAAAAAGCAAAAATACGCCCGGATGGGGGCCGACGCACTTTTGTGCATTACCCCCACTATATCAAGGCCAACGCCGAGGGCATGTACCGCCATTTTGCCGATGTGGCCGATGCGGTAGACGTGCCGGTAATCTTATATAATGTGCCCGGACGCACTGGCTGCGCCATTCCGGAGGAGACGGTGGCCCGCCTAGCCCGCCACCCCAATATATGCGGGATAAAAGAAGCCAGCGGCGACATTTCCTATGCGGCAAGGATTGCCCGGTACCTCTCCGACGATTTCCAGATGTTCTGTGGCAACGACGACATTACTTTGCCGCTTTTGTCCCTGGGAGCCAGCGGGGTTATCTCAGTCTGGGCCAATATTATGCCGGCAGCCTGCCATCAGATGGTCATGGATTATCTGGAAGGCCGGCGCGAGCAGGCGCGAAAAGCGCAGTTAAAATATCTGGATCTCATCAACGGGCTGTTCATGGAGGTTAACCCCATCCCGGTCAAGGAAGCGATGAATCTCATGGGGATGGATGTGGGCGGATACCGGCTCCCCGTTATGCCCTATGAGTTCAGAGCATAGAGAAAAAACTGGCCGGAATTATGAGACAGGCAGGGCTGAAAATAAAATAAAAGCCAACGGTTGCAAAGGAGGGATCCCGGTGAAAATCTTGATTGCAGGATATGGAAAAAATGGGGCATATGGTCGAAGAGATGGCCCGGCAGAAGGGCTGGGAGATTCTGGCCGCGCTGAGCAGCTCGGATGCAGGGGAGTTGCAGACGCTGGAAAAAGCGGATGTGGCGGTGGATTTTTCCCATCCGGCCATGCTGGAACCGTTGGCGGCCTACATCCGCCGCACAGGCACACCGCTTGTAAGCGGCACCACCGGATATAGCGAAGAGCAGATGGATTCCCTGCGGCAGCTGGGTGAATCAGCAGCGATTTTGTATTCCGCCAATTACAGCCTGGGCGTTGCTCTCTTTCGGCAGATCTTGGAAAAATTCGGCCCGGCATTGCTGGCAAATTTTGATGTAGAGCTTGTGGAAAAACACCACAATCAGAAAATGGATGCCCCCAGCGGCACCGCCAAGATGCTGGCCAACGCACTGGACCCCGAACAGCAGCTGCGCCGGGTCAGTGGCAGGGAAGGTCTCTGCGGGGCCAGAGGCCGCGATGAGATGGGCATGTTTGCCGTGCGGGGGCGGTACAGTAGCCGGCGAGCACACGCTGTACTTCTTCGGCGAAGACGAGACCCTTTCGATCACCCACAGCGCCGCCAGCCGCCGGATTTTTGCCGCCGGTGCGGTGAAAGCGGCGGCATTGATGACAGGCAAGAGCCCGGGATTTTATTCCTTGGACGATATTCTGTTTTCCCAGTAATCAGTACAGAAAGGATGGGTTAGGCATGGACGCTTACCAAATCATTGAATATATTCGCTCATCACCCAAAAAAACGCCGGTGCGGGTCTGGCTGCAAACGTCACAGCCGGTAGAGTTTCCCGGCTCGCAGCAGTTTTCGGGCGGCAACGGGTTTTCGGTTGTGTTCGGCGACTGGGAGGACATCCGACCGGTGCTGGAGCAAAACCGGGAAAGATCCTCGCCCAGCAGGTAGAAAACGAAGCCAGAAATTCTGCGATTCCCCTTTTGGACAAAAAGGAAATCCATGCACGCATTGAGCCGGGCGCCATTATCCGCGAGCAGGTGCAGATTGGCGATAACGCAGTGATTATGATGGGCGCAATCATCAATATCGGCGCGGTTATCGGTGCGGGCACCATGATCGATATGGGTGCGGTATTGGGCGGCCGGGCCATCGTTGGAAAACGTTGCCACATCGGTGCCGGCGCGGTGCTGGCCGGCGTGGTAGAACCGCCTTCTGCAACGCCGGTGATCGTGGAAGACAATGTGCTCATCGGGGCCAATGCAGTAGTGATCGAGGGCGTCCGCATCGGCGAAGGGGCTGTTGTGGCCGCTGGATCGGTGGTCATAGAGGATGTGGAGCCAGGCATGGTCGTAGCCGGGGTCCCTGCACGGGTCGTCAAGAAAAAAGATGAAAAGTCCGCCCAGAAAACCGAGTTGATAGATGCTCTGCGGGAGCTGGATCGGTAAAGCCGAATGCGGAAGTTTCACGCAGGGACAGCTGATACGGGAAAAGAAGACGTGCAAGGCGGGTGCTTATCGATAGGTACGAAAACCGACCCATCGATGCCCCCGGGGCGCAGTGAGGCGGGCAGCCATAGCTGCCCGCCTTTTCCGTTATGCGGGGTATTTTGCGGTTGGCCGGTATTGATGCCTCTGGGTGAAGCAAGGGCGTGGACAACTTTGTGGCAGTATTTGCCGCCTCCAACATTCCGCTGTCCACTGCGCCAATCTCCCGGTAGAAGATGCGCACGCTCTGCCTACTGCTGCGAGAGTATTTCTTCCCCCGTTCCCCCATTTCGATCCGCCGGATGAACAGCCGCAGCCGTTCCGCCGTCGGCTTTCACGGGTAATGCTCTGGCATTAAAGGCATATCCGACCTCGCACAGTTGTGATGAACTATCGGATTTTTCTGCCACTGCTCCTGTTTTTAGGGGTGGCCGTAGTGAAAAAGAAACAGGGCGTAGAGAAAGAAGGAGAAATAGCGGTACACAACCAGTGCCACGCCAAATCGGATCCGATAGGAAGGGGCCTATACTGCCCTGCTTCTCCTGATCGTTTTTCTCAAAAGGGAATCATCCGCTTCCAGATCGGATGGGGTACCTGTGTTTTGGCTTACTTCAGGGACTAGAAGCGCTTTTGTTTTATTATTGCGAAAAAGGGAGCCTCTTGACGAAACTGCAACCCTTTCTCCCTGTTTACCGCCGTGAGCAGGAATGACCCAGCAAGAACTGGCAAACCGAGCGGGTGCGCGGCGGGAGACCATCAGCCGGTTGGAAAAGGGCAGTACAATCCTCCACCGAACCTTACCGTGGATATTGCCGCTGTGTTTTCCCTGCCGGTGGAATCGCTGTTTTTGTTTTACGACGACGGCCGGTCTTCGGAAAAATGAAAGAACGCCCTGATCCCATCAGGGCGTTCTTTCAAAGAGGGATTATTCCACCACAAACGGCACTGCAGGCACCTTTTTTCCCGGTGACGGAGCCATATGAAATAGACTGCGCACAGCAAAAGCTGTACAACAGTGGAAGCAGGCGTTGCCAACCCCACGCCGAACAAAGAGACCGGCTGCACCCGGCTCATGATCCAAGACACTGGAATCCGCACAAAAAATGCGCCTACGATCCCTTGGATCATGACAAAAGTAGTGCGCCCACAGCCGTTAAAGTAGCCCATAATGCAAAACAGGAAAGACACGAGCAAACAGTCAATGGCATAGGCTTTGAGGTATTCCGCCGCCGCCGCGATAACGGCTGCGTCCCGGGCGAACAGCTGCGCCAGCAATCCGCCGTGAAAAAACGAGAAATACGACAGAACTACGCCGACTGCCAAAGAAGTTCCGATGGCGCCAGCCAGCGCTTTTTTTCGCCCGGTCAGGCCGCCCGGCGCCCATGTTCTGTGCCACAAAGGCGCTCATCGCCTGCATATAAGCCGATGGAACCATCAAAACAAAACCACAAATTTTCTCCGCCACGCCGACGCCGGCTGACGGGATAACCCCCAGGGCGTTGACAATGGCCGTAATCGCCAAAAAGGAAATGCAAACCAGAAGATCCTGGGTTGCAATAGGCAGCCCCAGCCGAACCACCTGCCCGGCAGTGTGCCTTTCCCAGCGAAGATTCTGCTTGGAAAAGAAAAAGGCAGCTCCATTCGGCGGATAATCAAAATCGAAATGACTACGCTTATTGCCTGGGCAAGCACAGTAGCGGTCTGCGGCGCCGGCTGCACCCCATCCAAATACGCCAACGAGAAGAAGATCCCCGACAATGTTGGTAACACAGGCAATGGATACCGAAATCAGCGGGAGCTTTGCGTTGCCAATCCCCGGAAGACGCCGCCCAGTACGTTGAAGGCGATGATAAAAAAGAGTTCCCGCGCCACAGATCCGGATATACAGCACGGTGCTGTCAAAGGCTTCTTGCGGTGCCTGCATCATTCGGGCAAAGGGCACAGCCAACAGTTCCAACACGAAGGTCAGCACTGTTCCAATGGCCAGAAACAGCAGGATGCTGACCCCTACTACCCGGCCGCCATCCTGCGCTTTTCCCGCGCCGATGCGGTTTCCCAGCAAAACGGTGGTACCCATGGTCAGCCCGGTGATAAAAGAGGTGACCGTCTGCATCATCCAACTGCCGGTGGATACGGCTGAAACCTCTCCCGCATGGCAGAATTGCCCGACTACCAGCATGTCAACTGCGCCGTACATCGTCTGAAGAAAAATGGCGAATAGAATCGGCAGTGCAAACCGGATCAGAGGGGAAAGAACTTTTCCCTCTGTAAAGCCATTGTTATTTTCCATTTTTCTCCTCCCTTTTCATTTTACAAAAAGCCGGATAAGAAGCAGGCGTTTCAGCCTGCCATCTTATCCGGCCGTCATTTCCCAAGAATGATCTGCCCTCCGATGAGCGAGAGATATTTTAGCACAACACCTGTGGAAATGTCAAGGGAGGAGCAAGGCTCTTTTTCTGGCATAAACATTGCCGCCTTTTCCCTGTCGGGTTCGCCAAAGCCGTTGTTGCGGATCGTTTGGCAAAATGGTAAAATATCGCCAAAGGGGAAAATTTTACAGAGGTGAGAAGATGAAACATAAGGTAAAGGTTACCGTAATAGATAAAAAAGCTGTACCCGGAATTGCAGCGGGAATACTGTGCGGATCCGAATGCCGGGGCCTGTCCCTGCTATCATGTCGGGGATGAATTTATATTCTATCGCGGCGATGGGAAAGACGATTTCTGGCATATGGGGCTGAACACACTTGTCAAAACAAGCGCAGACCCGGATACGGTCGCTGGTGGCCCCAAAATCCCCTTCTGCTCGAAGCCTGGGATGCGATTGCCCGTTATCTTTATACGGGGTTGCAGGGCGGTTCCATTATGAAAGGTTGGATGAAAGAAGAGAATACAATGATAGCTTGTTGCTCAGATGGAACAAGGCCGGTCATTTTCAAAATTGAGAGGATTGATTATGAATAATGGGATAGGTTATTCTATCCGCCAGGCAGTGATTCGTTTTTTAAAGGGCCCTCCTTTCCCGCTTGTTTTGGGCGGGAGGTGAAGAATGGGCGGTTTGCAGGAAAAAGGCAAAAAAAGAATCCAGCTTCTTTTTGCCGGATTGCCAGAAATGTGGTATGATGAAATAAAATCTAAAAAGAAAGAGGGTTGAAGATGAAAAGATGGGTCTGCTTGGCAGGCATTCTATTTTCCCTGGTTTTAATGCTTCTGCCGGGAGGGGTTTCCATGACGTTTGCCCCCGGATCGGGAGAGACCGTCAAGTGCTTTTATCCCTTTTTCAGCATGATGCCTTTAGGATATGGGAATTTTTTCCCCGCGGCAATCGTCCTGCTGAGTATTGCCTGCGCTTTGCTTTTGATCTTCGCCCCGAAGGCCCGTTTGGCCCTTTTTGGTCTGCCTTGTGTTGAGCGTCCTGGCTAATGTGGCGTCCTGGATTTTGTTTGCCAGCTTTACCGCTGTCGGCTTGGGATTTTTCTGGTGCAGGCGGTGATTTTTTCTGTTCTGCTGCTTTTTGGCGATAGGAAAAACCCCCGGCTTGGTTAAGGTTCAGCGTTTTAATGGATCGTTCGGATCAAACTTGTTTCGCTTGTTTTTGGCGCCGGCCCCTGATGGACGATTTTTGGGTAGGCTCAGATTGAAAACCGAAAACAGAAGCATTCGTATTTGCGTAAAAAGAAAAAGGCTTGCTTTCCTTTTGGAAAGCAAGCCTTTTATACTAGGCCTTTTTTGCTTGGAAAGAAGTGCCGCAGCCGCGCCGCCAGCAGAGATCAGCATTGCCGCAACGGCAATCGCCAGGTTGCTGCTGTCGCCGGTCGAAGGGTTGTCCTTGTTTTCGTCATCCGCATGAGAGGAAGAATCCGTTTCGCCTACTTCCACTTTCGCAAATTCCTTGCCCTCGTTTTTGTCATACGCGGGCTTTTCGGGTTCGGGCTCGGGTTCGGGCTCGGGCTCAGGCTCGGGCTCAGGGATTGTAACCTCGCCTCCCGTCGCTACTTCCTGGCCGTTGGCGGTAACGGTTCCCTGACCGTCATTTTTCACCTGTACGCCAGCCGCTACGTCGGTAAAGGCTGCATTGCCCTGCTGTACGGCGATGACGTCGCCCGCCTTTGCATTGTCAGCCAGTGTTTTTGCAACCGCATCCGCATCGCCGATATAATAAGTAGCGCTGTCGCCGGAGGTCAGGGACGCGGCGGTTTTGTTGGTGTCGATAAATTTGGAGTCGACCGGAACGGTAAATGTACCGCCTGCCACAAAACCGGTTTTGTTCTGGGAATCAACTTCTCCGCTGAAGGTGCCGCCCTGTACGCCCACCGTTACGCCCTCCGATTTGTTTTCTTCATCCTGCAGATCTACCTCGTAAAAGGCTTTCTCGCCAAAGAGGGAACCGCTGTTTACGGTAACGTTGATCGGCTGGTTGGTCGTATGCTGGGAAACGGCAATTGCGGCGCCGGTCACGGTAGTCCCACCGCTATTTGCTTCTGCTAAAACTTACCGGTGGCTGTAATGGTTGCTCCGTTGACTTTAAGGGATCCGGCGCGAATTTCAATACCGGTATCGCCCGTTATTTCGGCCTTGCCAACAGTCGTATCCGCATTGCCGGCCAGATACAGCGCCGTACCGTCAACCTCAATAACCGCGCCATCCTCGATGGAAATGGTATTTTCCGTTTTCAGGGTTCCATTGGGGGTAATACCGTTCTCGCCGGTTACCTTGCCTTTTACCACTAATTCAGCGCCAGCACAGTTGGGCCGAAGGCCGATGGCAAAACTGGTGTTGCCATTAGGAGAATCTGTTGCGGAAACAACCGCGTCTGCGGCAAGCGTTAGTTTGGCGTCCCCATTCAGCCAGATCGCAGAACCGCTTTCTCTGTCCGTCATAGATACGGTTCCGTGTTGGATGGTTACATTAGCAAACAGCTCCAGCACCTGGTCGCCGTCGTGTGAGAGGGTAAATCCGCCTAAATCCAATGTAACGGATTTTCCAGCCTAACGGGGGTCTTCTACTTCCGCGTCTTGCAACAGAGTAATGGTGTCTCCTCCTTTGGCATTCTCTACAGCCAATTCGAAAGTTGCATACTCCTGCTCCCCCGATTTTGGCTTCGCTTCCTTCCGCGAAAGCCGTTACGGTCAGCAGGGACAATGCCATAACCAGGGTCAAAAGCATTGCCGCAAGTTTTTTGTGCCGCATGTTTTGCATAAAAATTCCTCCTTAACTTATTGTTTCGAGGAATACCAGCACAATATTCATTCCTCCGAAAAGAGCAACCTGTCATATTCAAAGGTTTTCCTCCAGAGTTTTCCTCCAGAGGTTTTCCTCCAGAGGTTTTTCCTTTTTCCTCAGAGGTTTTCCTCCAGAGGTTTTCCTCCAGAGGTTTTCCTCCAGAGGTTTTCCTCCAGAGGTTTTCCTCCAGAGGTTTTCCTCCAGAGGTTTTCCTCCAGAGGTTTTCCTCCAGAGGTTTTCCTCCAGAGGTTTTCCTCCAGAGGTTTTCCTCCAGAGGTTTTCCTCAGAGGTTTTTCCTCCAGAGGTTTTCCTCCAGAGAGGTTGCTTTTATTAAATTCTAAACCATTTTGTAATAAAAAGCAAGTATTTTGAAACATTTTGTAAAAAAAAAAACGAACGGGAGAAAGGGCCGGCCCCTTTCTCCCGTTCGTTTTTTGGCGTTTGCAGCCTGATAGCCAGGATCTTTTTTTCAAACGGAAAGGAAAAACAGGATTTGTTCCCGCTTTGCCGGTAAAAATGCGGGAAAGCCCATACGCGCCGATAAAAATTCCGTTTTGGCAAAGAAAAAGGAGGAGAAGCCCTCTCCTTTTATTTCTCCTCATCCAGCAGGCGGCGGCCCATCAAAACGCCCATGACAGAAGCCATCATCAATCCCCTGGTCCAGCCGCTGGAATCTCCCAAGCAGTGCAGCCCGCGGATGCTGGTGTCAAAATTCCGATCCGTTTTGACCCGGTTGCTGTAAAACTTCAGTTCCGGAGAATACAGCAGCGTTTCTACCGAGGCAAAGCCCGGTACGACGTGATCGACCGCCTGCATAAAGCCGATGATGTTGACCATAGCCCGATAGGGCATGGCGGCGGTAATATCCCCGGCCACCGCGTCCGGCAGGGTAGGCTGCACGTTAGAACGGCTCAGTTCCTTCTGCCAGGTGCGTTTCCCGTCCAGGATGTCGCCAAACCGTTGGACCAGGATATGTCCATCTCCAAGCATGTTGGTCAGTTCCCCGATTTTTTGCGCATAGGCGATCGGTTGGTTAAACGGCTCCGTAAAATGATGGGAGCACAAAATCGCCAAATTGGTGTTGCCGGACTTCTGCGATTTATAGGAATGGCCGTTGACCACAGCAAGATTGTTGTCGTAATTTTCCTGGCTGACAAATCCGCCCGGGTTTTGGCAGAAAGTGCGGACCTTGTTTTTAAAAAGGCTGAGGATAACCGATCAGCTTGGATTCATACAGGACATTATTCACGTCTTCCATGATTTCATTGCGGACTTCCACCCGTACGCCGATATCGACGGTTCCCGGCTCGTGGGCGATGCCGTGTTCAGAGCAGAGTTTTCCAGCCAGTCCGCACCCCGTCGGCCCGTGGCGATTACCGTGGTTCCGGCAAGGATTTCCATCGTCTGAGACGGATCGACGGATTTTTGCAGCAGGACGCCCCCGGCAGGTTTCCCCGTCCAGCATCACGTCGACGCAGTTCCACCCAAACAGGATCTCTACCCGCTGGCCAGCAGATATTCTTGGATGGCCAGGTAGATCTCCTGGGCTTTTTCGGTGCCCAGATGGCGGATCGGGCAGTCCACCAGCTTTAATCCTGCCTGAATAGCGCGGGAACGGATCTGTTTTACCTTATCTGATGCTCCGATTCCCTCCACATGAGTATCGGCCCCGAATTCCAGATAGATGCTGTCGGTGTATTCGATCGTTTTTGGGCCAGCTGCTCTCCAATCAGTTCCGGGAGCTCTCCTCCCACTTCGCAGCAAAGACAGCTTGCCGTCTGAAAAGGCGCCAGCGCCGGAAAAACCAGTGGTAATATGGCAGTAAGGCTTACAGTTTACACACTGCCCGGTCACATTTTTGGGGCAGCGGCGTCCCCTGCACAGGGTTCCCCTTTTCGACCATCAGGATTTTTGCGGCTTTTCTTCCGTACCAGCTCCAGCGCGGTAAAAATCCCCGCAGGTCCGGCTCCTACGATTACGATGTCACAGTTCAAATGCAATGCCTCCTCTGCCTTTTTTCGGGAAACAGACGTGTTTTTCACTATCTGGCGGAGCCGTTTTTATGATTTCAGCACAGTAAAACAACGGCAGCCGAAAAAAGCGTGTGTTTCCCCTTTAAGGGCGTACTTTATTCTCAACGATTTCCGATAGATAGAAGAAACATTCCTCTGATGATGAATGGATACCGTGCCAACCCAACAGAATATATTATCGGAAATAAATTGGTTTGTCAAAGAGTTTTTATCATAACGGATGCTTGCCTTTTTTCGGCAAAACCCCATATTTTATCTGGCTGTTTTCTGATTTTTTTTTGACAGGTTGCCGAAGATATCAAAATTTTCCGTCCATTTGAATCTTTTTCGACTTGTTTTTTCCTTCTAAAATCTTTACACTATTGGCCATATGGCGATAGGGAGAGAAGTGCTTTCATGAAAAAGTTCTGAAACATACCATGTCGGCGTTTTCCGCCGGCGGGCTGCTGCTCGTTCTTTACGCAATGAAGGGACTGTTCCCTTTTTGGTGAATACACCATTTCCTGGTGTGATATGAACCAGCAGGTGGTTCCGCTTTTGTGCGAATTCAAGGATATCTTAGAGGGGAAGGGAAGCCTTTTCCTCAATTTGCAAAATGCGGGGGGAAATGAATTTCTGGGGCGTTTTTTTGTTTTTCATCTCCAGCCCCTTTACTTTTTGGTGGCTTTTGTAGAAAAATGGCAGATGATGCGTTTTGCCAATATTCTGGTACTCTTGAAAATGATGCTTTGCGCCGGATGCGCGTCCATTTTTTTTGACCGGGTATTTCCCAAGCTGCGGCCGGTGTTTGTCATCATACTGTCAGTCAGCTATGCGTTTTGCGGATATACGATGCTGTTTTATCAAAACATGGTCTGGCTGGACATGATGTATCTGTTCCCTTTTTTCTGCTGTCGCTGCGGCGTTTGGCAAAAACCGATCCCTGGTGCCGTATGCATTTTCTCTGGCGGCAATGATCGCTGTCAATTTTTATCTGGGGTATATGCTGGTTTTGTTCCTGATCTTGGCAGCTGGTATTTGGATCTTTTTTTTTCGCCGCGGGCGACCCGCGGCCAAAGGACGGTTCAGCTGGCTGCCGGGACTCTGGGGGCGGCTTTGCTTTCTGCGGTGATCTGGATCCCGGCCCTTTTACAATATTTGAATTCCGCCCGGGGCGGAAATCTGTTCAGAGCCTTGGAAGCGGCAGCTTTATCAGCCCGCTGGACACGATTGGGATGCTTCTTTTATGCACCTCTATTATGATCCCCGCCTTTTTTTGTTTCAGTCGCTGCGCTGTGCCAGGGGGAAATGGCCGATTCCAAAGAAGCCTATACACTGGTGCTTTTGTCCTGATGCTTATTCCTGTTATCGTGGAGCCGATTAACAAGATCTGGCATACCGGAAGCTACCAGGCGTTCCCAGGCCGGTATGGATACATCTTGGTGCTGCTGGGCCTTTGCCTGGCGGCGCAGGTTTTGCAGCGGCCGGTGGATCCTCCTTGCAGGCGATCCTCCGTCCCATGGACAGCGGGGCTGTTTATTCTGCTGGGCGCTGTGATTTTCGCCGCTTTTTCCCTTTGGGAGCGGTACCCCCAAAACCCTTACTGTTTATACCCGGACCCTTTGGGGAACGACCAGTCTCTTCAGATCTTTTGATCTTTTTCCTGTTGACGGCGGGATGCTGCGGGCTGGGCCTGTTTTATACCGGCACCGCATGCTGAGCCGCCGGCTGCTGGCGATTTGTCTGTGCGTACTGACGGCGACCGAAGCTCTTTTTTACGGGACATGCTTTTTTGCGGCGAAATCAGATGAAACCTTTATCGATGTGACCAGCCTGGAAGGAAGATCGATGATAACGCCTTTTACCGGGTAAAAAATGACCGGAAAAATTATGATGTAAACCTCACGGGAGCGATTGGCTATCACACGTTGAATCATTATACTTCCCTGACGGGGGAACATTATATGCACGGGATTCGGAAGATGGGTTATTCCGCCTATTGGATGGAGGTCAGTTCCGTAGGCGGGACGCTGATCAGCGATGCGCTGCTCAACCATAAATATACCATTTACCGGCAGTATCCACTGGAGGAAAATACCATCTATTCGAATGGGGGGAGTATTCGATCCGCCAAAATGATTTTGCCCTCCCATTGGGGATTGTAACCAGCGCGGATCTTGCTTTGAAGAGAATTTGGAGTTGACGGCCCGGCCTTATGCAGGCGAGCATCTGCTCTGTACGCTGGCGCAGAGCGGGCAATCCATTGTGCGGGAGTATGCGCCGACTGTTACCCATAATGTATCCATAACGAAAGACGGCGCATATTATCACATAACCCGGGAAGGCAGCGGTGATTCGATCATTGAATACCAGATTCCTGCGTCGAAAGAGACCCGTACTTACTATTTCGACTGCTTTGATTCGCTGCAAAATAACCTCAACGAGCCGTATTACAAGGCCTTTTCCATTTATGTGGACGGGGAACTTGTCAACAGGGAGTATCCAACGCAGAGCCTAAACGGCATATTTGAGCTGACAGTGCGCTCTGGCCAGTCGGTGCGCATTACGCTGACAGTGCATAAGGATGTATCGGTTCGTTCGTTTGGGGTGTTCAGCGTCTCGCATGAAGCGCTGGACCAAACGCTCGGATTGGTGCGCACCGCACAGATGCAGGTTGGCCGGGATACGGTATCCGGCACTGCCACGGCGCAGACGGATGGGGAATATCTTTTTTGTCGCTGCCTTATGACAAAGGCTATACCGCGATTGTGAATGGCGAGACCGTCCCGATTCTGCGCGTGTTTGACACTTGGATGGCGGTTCCCCTGTCGGAAGGGAAAACACCGTTTCTCTGCGCTACCAGCCGCCCGGATTTTTCCGCCGGAGCATGGCTGAGTGCAGCGGGATTTGGCGTTACATTGCTGGCAGGGTGGCTTCTTTGCCGGAAAGGGGTGCGGATCCGTCCGCTGGAAAAACCGGCGGGAATTTTGCTTTCCCTGTTGACCGCGGGCGTCTTTGCCGCGGTTTACCTGATGCCAGTTGCCGTTTATCTGATTTACCAGCTTTCCGCTGTATAAGAAACACCCTGCGCTTATCAGGCATTCTGCGTGATAAGCGCAGGGCTTTTCCCCTTTCCTTTTTGGATGAAGATATGTTATGATAGCCAAAAAGGCTTGGAGCAGGGAAAGGGCGGAACAATGGAAATGCCGGCTTATTGCGGTTATTTTGCAGCCGGTGCCCGATATACCGGGCCGGCGCCTGCGGAAATGGGGCCGCGAGGGAGGCCCTTGCGCGGCGGTATTCTACCGAAATCGCCCCCTTCCGCCGCGGATATTCATTGCGAGGGCTGCCGGGAACAAGCGGAAAAACTGGCAGTGTTCTGCCGGGGCTGCTTTATTCGGGCCTGCGCGGTGAAAAAGCGGCTGCCGCATTGTGGCGCCTGAAGAGTATCCCTGCGGCTATCTGAAAAAACATATTCCGCAGGAAAGCGCCAGCAGGAGGTGGCTGGACCAACATCGAGGAGTTCTGCGGGAGGATGGGCCCGATGAGAAAAAGGAGGGATTCCATGGCGGCTGATGCTAGAAAATTTGTCCGAGTGCAGATCACCAGGAAGGGGGAGATCCGACTGCGGGAGGGACATCCCTGGGTGTATGATACGGAAGTTGTTTCGCTGGAAGCCCCCTGCGAGGACGGGAGCTTGGTAGAGGTAGTCAGCCCCAGGGGCCGGTACCTTGGCGTGGGCTTTATAACAGCTGCTCCAAGATCCGTATCCGTGTGATTTCTACCAATGCCAACGACCGGTTTGACCGCGATTTTTCCGGCGGAGGTTAAAGCATGCCTGGGAATACCGCAAAACGGTTATGGGTGCGGATATCGGCTGCTGCCGCTTGATCTTTGGGAAGCGGATCAGTTCCCCGGCTTACAGTAGACCGGTTTGGGGATATCCTGGTGACGCAAACACTGTCGCTGGGGATCGAAAAGATCGCCGATGCTGTTTGAAGAGATGCTTGGACTGCTGCGCGAAGACGGCCAGACCATTCGGGGCATTTATGAGCGCAACGATGTGAGCATCCGAAGGCGGAAGGGATGGAAGAAAACAAGGGATTTTTCCGTCTGGAGGGCATGCCGGTGCCGGACAGTACCGAAACGCGGATTCAGGAAAACGGCATCCGATATATCGTGGATTTTGAGAACGGGCAAAAACCGGTTTCTTTTGGATCAGAAATACAACCGCCGTGCAGCTGCCGCACTGGCGGGGTGGGAAAAGGTGCTGGATTGTTTTACCCATACCGGATCTTTTCGCGCTCAACGCGGCAAAAGCCGGCGCTGCCTGCGTGCATGCGGTCGATATTTCCGCAGATGCGGTGGCGATGGCGCAGCGCAATGCGCGCCTCAACGGCCTGGAAGCGAATATGAGTTTTGAAACGGCCAATGTGTTCGACCTGCTGCATTCACTGCCAGGGCAACCCTATGACTATATTATCCTGGATCCGCCGGCTTTTACCAAATCCCACCAGACTGTAGATGCGGCTCTGCGCGGCTATAAGGAAATCAACCTGCGGGCTATGAAGCTGCTGCCCCGCGGCGGGTATCTGGCTACCTGCTCCTGCTCTCACTTTATGACCGAAGAGCTGTTTTGCAAAATGCTGCGGGCCGCCGCTTTTGATGCAAAAGTTGCCCTGCGGCAGATCGAGGCGCGCCAGCAGTCCCCGGATCATCAATTTTTTATGGAATGTGCCGGAAACCAATTATCTGAAATTTTATCTGTTCCAGGTGGTATAGCAAAAACCGGAGGCGAATCTCCGGTTTTTCTTGTTTGCGGGATTTTTAAAATATGATACAATGAAAAAAACGGCGGGAGGGATTCGTATGGAAGATGCGTTTTACCGCGGCGGCACAGATCTGCCGGCTCTCGAGCGGACCTGCAAGGCAGCTGGTTTTTGACCGGGCTGGGTTGCGACGTTTTTAGGAAGAGGTGCCGCGTTTCGGGCATGGATGGGATTTTTGGGGATCTAAGCCTGCGCAAGGCCACCGGCGGATGGCTGCCGCTGCGGCATCGTCGATTTTTACAAAGGAAAGAAGGTCTAAAACCGTGATTTATACCATACAAAATGCCTGCCTGACAGTGCAGGTAAAAAGGCAGGAGCAGAGCTTTGCTCGGTAAAGATACAGCGGGCGCCGAATATCTGTTTGACGCAAATCCCGCTTATTGGGGGCGCAGCGCCCCGGTTTTGTTCCCTTTTTGGGCAGTTTACGGGATAAGGCATTTGTCTATGAAGGAAAACATATCCGATGGGACAGCATGGATTTGCAAGGGACATGGACTTCTCCCTGTTAAAAGGGAGAGAGTGAAACTGGTTTCGGCTTGTGTCGGATGAAGAAACCCTTTCCAAATATCCATTTCCCTGTGCTGGATGTCGGTTACCGGCTAGAGGATCATGCGATCCGTGTGCTGTGGCGGGTAGAGAATCCTTCGTCCGAAAAGAGCCTGTACTTCTCCATCGGCGCGCATCCGGCCTTTCTCTGTCCTCCTTGCGGAGGAGGAATGGACGGCTGCTATCTTGGCTTTGATATGCCCGGCAGCCTTTCTTACCGCCTGTTGAACGGCCAGGGCCTGGTGACGGAACAGGTTCATACCCTTCCGCTGGAAAAACGGCCTTTTCCGGCTCTCCCCGGCTTTTTGACCGGGATGCGCTGATCGTCGAGGGAAGCAGACAGGCCGGGTCTGGCTGGCCGATCGAGAGAAAAAAACCGTTTGTGACGGTAGAGTTTGACGCACCCCTTGTTCGGCGCCTGGTCTCCGGCTGGCAAAGACGCGCCTTTTGTCTGCATCGAGCCATGGTACGGCAGATGCGACGCAGAGGGATTCTCCGGCGACCTGACCCAGAGAGAATACGGAGAATGTCTTTGCCCAGGCAAACGTTTCAGGCGGATTATCAAATCCGAATTGGCGAAAAATGAGGAGAAAGGAAAGCAAGAAGTGCTTAAAATATGAGTGCGGCAAAAGAGGAAAGAACACTTGTTTTCTTTCCTCTTTTTATGCTATCATCAGCGCGAAGAAGAGAACAATAAAGAAAGAAGAGGATGCAATGGACTTTATGAAGCCGTTCAGCGCCGCCGCATGGTAAGAGATTTCGCAGAAAAAAGTTCCGGACAAGGTGGTAACCCGGATTTTAGAGGCAGGATTAAAAGCGCCGACCAACGACCACCTGCGCCAATGGGAATTTGTGGTCCTGCGGGATGCGCGATCAATCGAAACTGCGCTGGGGCAGGTAAGCGAAAAGGCTGGGCGGGATGCCCAAGCACTGGCCGGCCGCCGGCTGAACGATCGTCAGCGCCGTATGTATGCGGACGCCATGCCAAAGCAGTATCGCATGCTTTCCCAAAGCGGATGCCTGATCCTTCCATTTTATAAACAAAATGGGGATCTGCTGCAGCCAAGCGCCCTTCAGTCTCTCAATGGGTTTGCTGCGGTTTGGTGCTGTATTGAAAATATTCTGCTGGCTGCGGCGGCAGAGGGCCTCGGATGCGCACTTCGATCCCCACGGGAGAAGAATGGAAATTCGTGGCCGGCCGGGTGGGAGCGCCGGAAGGATACGTTATGCCGTGCTATCTGGCATTGGGGTATCCTGCCGAAGGAATCTCTTACCCAGAGCAGGAACAGATCGATCCAGTAAAAAATTCATCTGGAAAGATGGTAAAGAGCCCGATCCATTGAATGTTCCATACCGTCTGACGGAACGGCAGCGTTTTTTGGATCTGCCATTTATAGAAAATTTCATTCCCGGCCCGCTTTTCTTGTAACGTTTGAAAAAGAGGGCCGGTTTCTTTATAAGATGCAGCAGGCTGGGTGGAGACTGGCGCAGCAGGCCTGCTTTTGAAAAGGGAGAATTCTGAAAAATACGGCGATCGTCTCAGAAAATCTTGAAAAATTCAGAAAAAAATTTCCGCTTGACAGGTTGAGAAATTTTATGCAAGCGGGTATAATATCTTTGATATGCAAATGTTTTAAGCGCATTGGTGTTAGTGCGGCAGCAGAAGAGCGATTCGTTGAAATTTTCATTTATGTAAAATCGTAGAAATGGAATAAACAAGGAATATCAAAGGGGACGCATTTGTGTTTTTTACAAAAGACATCGGTATTGACCTGGGGACGGCAAACACCCTGATTTTTATGAAGGGAAAAGGGATCATCATGCGGGAGCCGTCAGTTGTAGCGGTTGACGTGCGCAGCGACTCGGTTAAGTTTGTGGGGCAGGAAGCAAAGGACGTCATTGGCAGAACGCCCGGCTCTATCGTTGCGGTACGCCCGCTGAAAGACGGCGTGATTGCCGACTTTGACATTACCACCAGCATGTTGCAGCTTTTTATCAAAAAAAAGCGTTGGGCAATTCCATTTTTGTGCGTCCCCGCGTCGTTATTTGTATTCCCTCCGGCGTTACCGAGGTAGAACGCCGCGCTGTAAAGGAAGCTACCCAAAAGGCGGGAGCAAAATATGTGTCGATCATTGAAGAGCCGATGGCCGCCGCCATTGGTGCGGGACTGCCTGTGGCGGAAGCAACCGGAAGCATGATTGTGGATATCGGCGGCGGTACCAGCGAGGTAGCCGTCATCTCTGGGCGGTATTGTAGCGGCTCGCTCGGTTCGCGTTGGCGGGGATGAGTTTGACTCTTCGATCATCCAATATATCAAAAAAGAAATACAATCTGCTCATCGGCGAACGCACCGCCGAGGATGTGAAAATCCAGATCGGGTCCGCTTTCCCCTACGAGGGAGAAGCGCCTATGGAGATCAAGGGCCGTAACCTGGTGGATGGGCTTCCGAAAAAATATTATGGTTGAGCCCCACGAGATTCGGGAAGCGTTGGCCGACCCGCTGGAGCAGGTGATGGATGCGATTAAGACCACGCTGGAGAGAACGCCGCCGGAACTGTCCGCCGACATCATCGACAACGGCATTACTTTGACTGGCGGCGGCGCTATGCTCAAGGGGCTGGATCAGTTGATCACCAGAGAAACAGGCATGCCGGTGTACGTGGCGGAGCGTCCGCTGGACTGTGTGGCGGACGGTGCCGGAACGGTGCTGGAGAACCTGGAAAAGCTGCGGGACGTTCTGGCGGAGGATGACCGGCGCGGGTAACCGTTCTTTTGAATCTGTGCGTTTTTTGCGGCGGTGGCAGCCGTGTTTCCCCTGTTATGCCATAAGGCGGGTATGGCAATCTTTTCCCGTTGGGCGGGCAGGGAAAAACGGCCCATGGCCGCTTTTCGTTTCCGCTTTGCGGTAGATAGAAAAAGACAGCAAAGGAGGGGCAGGTCATAAAAGATTTTTTGAAAACAAAGACATTCAAAGTCATTTTGGGGCTTGCCGTGCTGATGTGCGCTTTTATGCTGCGAGCCGCCTATACCGACGGATTGCCATTTTCGCCCAGAAAGCGATTGGGGTGGTGGTATACCCGTTTCAAAAAGTTGCCGCGGAGATTTCCTCTGGGGTAACAAATATGCTGCAGGGATATTTACGAACCGAACAGTTGCAGGAGGAAAATGAGCAGCTGAAGGAGGAAATCCGGCAGCTGCAGGATCAGCTGGTCGATTATGAGTCGATTAAAAATGAAAATCAGCTGTACCAGAAGTTTCTGGACATCAAGGAGCAAAACGCTGACTTTGAGTTTTGCCCCGCTATGGTGATCGGCCGCGACGCCAACAGCCAGTTTGGCAGCTTTATTATCGATAAGGGAACACTGCAGGGCATTTCCAAACGAGACCCGGTCATCACCTCCGATGGTTTGATCGGAGGATTGAAGAAGTGGGCTGACCTATTCTCGCGTCATCACTATTTATGATCCGGGGCTGAACATAGGCGCCTATGTATCCCGCACACGGGATACGGGGATTGTAGTGGGGGCTGTGGACCTGGCGGAAGACGGACAGTGTAAAATGACCTATTTGCCCCGGGATAGCGGCGCCGCTATTGGGGACATTATCCTCACCTCCGGCGGCAATGTTTTTCCAAAAGGACTGAAAATCGGCACAATCAAAGAAATCCGGCAGGAAGATCATGGTGTCTCCCTTTATGCGGTGGTGGAGCCGTTTGCTTCTGTGGAAGATGCAAAGGATGTTTTCGTGATTACCTCTTTTTGAGGGGCAGGGCATTATGATCGGTGAGGATTTGGAACAGCAAGATGCGCCGTTGGATGAACAGGAAACGGATTCGGACAGCGGGGCGGTTTCTGCAGCAGAATCCTCTTCTGCGGAGGATGGACAATGATTCGGAAAAAACGGATTTGGATTTCCATAAAATACTTTTGTATATATTTATATTGTTTGTCCTATACGCAATGCAAACGACTGCCGGAGCCTTTTCCTTTTTTGGCATCCGCCCCATTTGGGTTTTGCCTTTTGCGGTGGCTATTTCCATGTGCGAGGACGTTGTTTCTGCTGCCGTTTTCGGGTCTCTCAGCGGCTTGCTTTGTGATTTGGGCAGCCAGGCGCTGTTTGGCTTTAACGGTCTGTTGGTGCTATGCGGGTGTGTGACAATCAGCCTGTTGAGTTTTTTTTCTGATTAAAGTGAATTGAAGAGCGCATTGCTTTTGGGCGGCGCATTGGCCGCCGTTCGCGCATTGCTGGAGTTTTTTTCTTCTATCTGATCTGGGGATATGAGAATATCCAATTGGTTTTTATCCATTCTGTATTACCGATGCTTGTTTATACAACTGCATTAATGCCGCTTTTTTATTGCTGGTTCGGAAAATCAAGGAAAAGTGCGATGGACAGTGGAAAGAATAAGCGCAGGCCTTCCGGGTGTCTGCATAGACCTGTTTCTGAGTCTCTGATCCGGCTGGAGGAAGAATATGGAAAAAAAAGATTAATTCGAATCGTGTTTGGATTTTATTCGGCATAATTTTAACGGTTTGTCTGATTTTCGGCCTGGTGCTGATTGAAATCCAAATCGTTCACGGCCAGTCTTATTCTGAACTGGCAACAAAAGGGGCCGCCCGGTCTCAAAGCATTCAGGCGGCCCGGGAGAAATCACCGACCGTTACGGCCGGCCGTTGGTACAAAACAAGGTAGGCTATAATATTACGCTGGACAGGGCCTACCTCGTCAGGGGAGAAGAAAATGAAATCATTCTCCGTCTGCTGGATCTGCTGACCGCCGCAGGGGATTCGTGGATCGACAAGCTTCCGATTACCGACACAGAGCCTTTTGCGTTTCGGGAGGGGCAGGAATCGGAGGTTTCAAGTTAAAAGAGTTTTTGAATGTCGGTTCTTATACCAGTGTAGAGGATGTGATGAGCTGGCTGGTGGAGCGGTACCAGCTGGAAGGCTATACCCCTTTGCAGCAGCGCCGCTTGGCAGGGATCCGATACGAAATGGAGCGGCAGGGGTTTTCCATCACAAGCCCTTACACGCTGGCAGAGGATGTAGCGGCCTCCACTGTGATCCAGGTCAAGGAACGTTCGTATGAACTTTCCGGTGTCATGGTAGTAGAAAGCACCATTCGTGAATATGTGGCGGGCGACATTGCCGCCCACTTAATCGGACAGATTGGCCCAATCTATGCGGAAGAATATGAGGAGCTGAGCGATAAGGGTTACGCGATGAACGATGTTATCGGAAAAAGCGGTATTGAGGAGACGTTTGAATCGCAGCTGCGCGGGCAAAATGGCAAACGAACCATCACCCTGAACTCCAATGGCGAGGTGATCGACGCTACGGTAACGGAGCCGCCGGTTCCGGGCAATTCAATCATGCTTACCATTGATATGGATTTGCAGCAGGTCGCGCAGGATTCTCTGGAAGAAGAGATCCTTTGGCTGCAGGCCAATGGCGAGGAGGGGAAGGAAAGGGAAGCCACGGCTGGCGCAGTAGTGGCTCTTGACTGTAAGACGGGCGAAATTCTAGCCATGGCCAGTTACCCGACCTATAATCTGGCTACCTATAACCAGGATTACAACGATCTTTTGGCAAACCCGGACAATCCGCTTTTCAATCGGGCGCTGCAGGGGGACTTATGCACCCGGCTCTATTTTTAAGCCTTTGGTGGTGGGTACAGCCGGTTTGCAGGAGGGCTGATCACCCTTCCTATACTTATACGTGCAACCATGTCTATACCTTCTATGAAAGACTATCAGCCCACCTGCCTGGGATGGCATCCCAATTTTACGGTAATGGACGCACTGCGGGTTTTCCTGTAATATTTTCTTTTACGATCTGGGCCGCCGTTTAGGGATCGATACGCTGGTGGATTATGCAAGTCAGTTCGGTCTGGGAGAACCCACCGGCATTGAGTTGCCGGAGGCAATTGGACACATGTCCAGCCCGGAATACAGTGAGTCGATAGGAGAGATCTGGAACCCCGGAGACGTGCTCCAGACCTCCATTGACAGAGCAAGAGCCTGTTTACCCCTTTGCAGCTGGCAACCTACACCGCAACGCTGGCCAACGGCGGCGTGCGGATGAAAACCCATCTGGTTAAAAGCATAAAAAGCTATGCTTTGGATGAGACGGTGGAGGACATAGAACCGGAAGTGGTTGTCGATATGGGGTTATCTGAAACCGCGGTCAGCGCCATTCGGGACGGGATGATCCGTGCATCCGGCCAGAACGGTTACAGCGGCACCTCCGGCGCTTATTTCGGGACTACCCTATTTCGGTGGCGTCTAAGACCGGTACGCCGGAGACCACCAGTTTTCCCAACGGCACTTATATCTGCTATGCGCCGGCAGAAGACCCTCAGATCGCTGTGGCGGTGGTCATCGAAAACGGCTACCATGGCTATTGGGGTGCGGCGGTGGCAAAGGCAATTTTTGACGAGTATTTCTTCGGAAAACCAACGATCAGCTGCCCACTGCGGCAGATACCCTTTTGCCATAGTCCGTTTGGGAGAATTCTCCTGACGGCAGCAAGGATTCATTGGACTGATGTAGGAGGGAGTAAAATGCAAAAAGCTGTTGTCTGTTGTCCTGCTGATTCTGCTTATCATTGCCACGCTGACCGGATGCCAAACAGAAATCGCCTGAGGTCAGTGTGAAAAACGATTGACACCGGCGTTCAAACCTATTGTGAAATGAGCGATGGTACCTGGCAGTGTGACGGCCGCTCTTATCAGTACCGGCTGGAGATCAGCGGCAGAACACCGCAAGCTGCTGTGGATTCCACCTTTGTATATCTCAGCAATTTAGAAGAAATCCCGTTCGAACAAGCGTGGAAAGCCGCTGGATTCAGCAGCAGTTCGGACGACTATTTTTCCCCGGAAGACGCGGTTCTTGTGGAATGGAGAACAGAATAATCCACACCATTTTGCCGAAAAGGAAAAACAGGCGCAGCCAAGGCCGCGCCTGTTTTGTTTTTATCGTTATCATTCCCAGTTTCCCCGACTGGCCCAGCCGGACAAATGGCCCTACAGCAGATGCACCCCTCTGGCTTCGCAGGCATCGATCATCTCGTTGGACCAGACAGCTGCCTGTACTTCGCCGATATGCACCTTGTTGAGCATCAGCATGCAGATACGCGACTGCCCGATGCCGCCGCCCATGGTAGGGGCAGCTGCCCTTCCCAACAGCATTTTGTGGAACGGCAGTTCGGCGCGGGATTCGCAGTTTGCTTTGGCCAGCTGTTCTTTCAGCGCCTTTTCGTCCACCGGCTCCCCATGGAGGATATCTCTACCGCCCGGTTCAAAAGCGGGTACCATACCAGGATATCGCCGTTGAGTGACCAGTCGTCGTAGTCCGGCGCACGTCCGTCATGAGAGGCTTTCGGAACGCAGCTTGTCGCCGATCTGCATCAAAAATACCAGTCCGTGTTCTTTGCAGGCGGCATCCTCCCTCTGCTTGGGAGTCAAATCCGGATAGCAGTCTTCTAACTGCTGGGTGGTGAAAAAGTGATTTTTTCCGGAATCACCCGATTCAGGATGGGGAACTGCCGGCATGCCTGATCCTGTGTGCGCCTCAGCGCTCCAACAATAGCTTTTACCGTATCCTGCAGATAGGCGGTATTGCGCAGCGATTTGGTAATCACCTTTTCCCAGTCCCATTGGTCGACATAAACCGAATGCAGATTATCCAGATCTTCATCCCGGCGGATCGCGTTCATGTCAGTGTAGATGCCGCTGCCGGGGCCGAAGCCATAGCGCTTTTGAGCGCCAGCCTTTTCCATTTGGCAAGGCTGTGTACCACCTGCACGTCACTGTGCATTTCCAGCACATCAAACTGGACCGGGCGCTCCACGCCGTTGAGATCGTCATTCAGCCCCGATTCCGGCCGGACGAATAAAGGGCGGAAACCCGAATCAGGTGCAAAGCCTCGGCCAATTCCGTTCAAACGTATCCTTCACCAGCTTGATGGCAACTTCCGTGTTGAGGGTATCCAGTTTTGATGTGTAGTGATCCGGTAAAATCAGTTTTTTGTAAAGACATTCCCCTCATCCTCCCAGCAGTTTGCAGTTTTAACAGCTCTGTCCTGCATTTTACCACAAATCATCTGTGCTGGCAAGGAAAAAAGGGGCGAATACGCTTTTCTATTGAACCGTTGCAGAAGAGCCGGCGGTTGTCGCCTCTGCCCGGGACCAGAACATCAGCGCGCCGCAGCCCAGCGAAACGGTGATGGCAAATAAAAAGGGATACAGGCGGCTGGCATCGCTCATGGCCCCCATCACTGTCCCAAATGGTGAAGAATTGCCAGAGCGATGACATGCAGCATGGCATAAACCCGTGAACGCTCTTTTTTATCCACATACAAAAACAACAGGGATTCCTTTCTCGGAATGACAAACGCATTGGCGATTGCCTCGAAAAAAAATATAAAGCACAGCTCCTATCCAAGAGACCCCTGAAACAGCAGCGGGCAGGCAAAGCGGCCGCGTATAAAACAAGCCCGACCGTTAAAACCGCCCGATGGCTTTTTTCATTGATTTTGCTTTGAGCAGTAAACATAAACAGCAGGCACACGGCAGCCCGGATCATGGGGATGTATCCCAGCGAAGCGGTAGGCAAGCCCAGCCGTTCGGTGGCAAAGTCATAGAAAAAGGTATTAATGATAATATTGTTGATGCCAATGGTAATCACCAGTATCAGCAAAAGACGAGTCGCCGGCGTGGTAAAGATCAGCTTGAAAACCCGCCCATAGCCGGAAAGCATCCGGTAAAGCGGAATGTTTTTCGTCTCAGCGATCCTTTTTTGCCCTGGGCCGTTTCTTTCGCTTTCCAAAAAAGCAGTGTGCATTTGAACGCCTGGGACAGAAAAGCAAAGAAGTAAACGCCCCCGCAGCGCCGGAATGATGCTGAATTTTTGCACCAGAATGATAGAAATGGGAGTCAGAAAAGTAGCGGCCAGCTGTACCATGGTAATGCCGGAAAAAGCGTAGGGAATTTTTTTCGGAGGGCAGTCTTCTGTTAAAAGGCCGTTCCAGGCATTGGTATTGATCTGCCAACAGCCAGAAAACGCCATGGATACCGCAAACCACCAGAAATTCTGCGCGCAGGCCAAAAGCAGCACGGACAGCGCACCGGACAAAAGATCAAAATAATAGCAGGTTTTTCTGCGGCCCAGCTTATCGGTGATGACGCCTCAAAAAAGGAGCTGATAAACTGCGCTGCCAGCTGAATGGTGACCAATGTTCCCAGAAGCGTTCCCAGGCTGGCGTTATCCAGCCCGATGATCGCCTTTCGGTACTCCACCGCATAAGCCACATACAGCGCGTTGGTAATCGCCCAAAATGGTTCGCACAGCACACCCACTTGGCGTTCCCCTCCAGCTGCATCAGCTGATTGATCAGAGGGTTTTTCTTAACAGCCGGGAAAGCGTATTTGCCATAAAAATTTCACCCGCTTTCTTTTTGATAGGACAGGATAAAACATCTCTTTTTCTATCATAGCGGAAAAGATGGGAATTACAAGCCGGTTTTGAACAAATACGCTTGTTTTTATCATAAATCAGAAAATTTTTAGTGATCATTCCAGATTGGAAAGTTTTTGCAGATCCCGCTTTTCTTTTTTTTACTTTTGATTTATGATAGAATAAAGAGGAATTTGTATACATTTACTTTGCCGGGCTGCTTGTTCAGTGGCCAACTTTATCTCGATCGAGGTGCTTTTATGAAATGAAACTGGCCCTTTTGCTGGGGAAGCTTTTTGTATCTGCTGGGCAAGCCCTTTGGAAAATCCACCAACCTGCCCGGCGAGCTGGCGCTGAAGATCTGCCCGCAAATGATGGGCAATTTCCGGTTTGACGGGAAAATCCTTGCCGTCACCGGGTCGAACGGAAAGACTTCCACAGCCAATATGATTGCCCATATTTTGAAAAGCAGGGGCGTTCGGTGGCGCATAATGCCAAGGGTTCCAATCTGACCGGCGGGGGTGGCCACTACGCTGCTGGCGTCCACCATGGGTGGCCGTGTCAAACAGGATTTTGTGGTGCTGGAGGTGGACGAGCGGTTTTTCCCGGCTGATCTTCCGGGATTTTCACCGGACTACCTGCTTTGCAACAATTTATTTCGCGATCAGCTGACCCGCAACGGAAATGTGGATGTAATCATCGAAAAGCTGCATGAGGCGATCAAACCGTCGGTGAAGCTGATTTTAAATGGGAACGACCCGATTAGCGGCGACCTGGCCCGCAGAACGAAAGGGTTTATTATGGCCTTTCCCAAACAGAGCAATCGTCGGAAAAATGCCTCAACATCACCCATGACGCAAAGGTTTGCCCCCGTTGTTTTGGCCGCATGACCTATACCTACTATCACTACAACCACATCGGCGGTTTTCAGTGCTCCAAGTGTGGGTATGCCAACCCCAGTGGGCCTATACGGCTGAGAATGTAGATTTTGTTTCCGGAGATTTTACTGTCAACGGATGCCGGGTTCATACGGATTATAAGGATGTGTTTAATATTCTCAACACCACCGCCGCCATTGCGGCCTGTACTGAGCTGGGCTTGCCGTTGGAAGGCTGCTGTCAGGCGGCATCCTCCTTTGTGGCGCTGAAACAGCGGTATGACGAGTTTCAGGTAGGCGGCCGCCGGGCAGTGATGATCTTGTCTAAAAATCAGAACCCCGTCTCCTTTGACCAGTCCATCACCCACGTGCTGGAACGGGAAGGAGAAAAAACCGTTGTCGTTTTATCAATAACATCAATCACACCGGCCACAAAGATACCACCTGGCTTTTACGATATCGGTTTTGAACGGCTGTTGGGCAAAGTGGACGCAATCGTCGGCACCGGACCCAGGGCGTATGATCTTGCAGTGCGGCTGAAGCTGGCAGGTTTTCCGCCGGAACAGATCCGCATCGAGCGGGATTTGTCCCAGCTGAAAGCGGTGGTGGATAGAACCCGCGGCGATATCTGTATTTTTAACTGAACTGTACGACGCAAAGTCCATTCTGGAGGTGATCAGCAAATGAGCAAAGTGAACATTCTCTGGATGTACGACGACCTGTTGGTTTGTATGGAGACTGGGGCAACCTGCTTGCGGTGACCAAAGGGCTGGATGCGATGGGGGATCTCGTGGAAATCGACCATAAAAGCCTGGGGGATCAGCCGGACTTTTCCCGCTATCAAATGGTATATATCGGACCGGGGAAAGCGCGGAACCTGGCCGAAGCGGCAAAGGATCTGGCTGGTAAAAAGCAGGCGGTGCTGGATGCGGTGGAAAGCGGCGTTGTGTTCCTGGCAACTGGGAACAGCCGCCTTCTGTTCGGGAAAAAGCTTTACTGATGCCGGAGGGCAGCAGATACCCGGTATTGGGCTGTTTGACTATACGGGCGAAGAGACCGGCAACGTTTTTATTTCTGACGTACTGGCTCATCCGGTATTCGCGCCAGAAACCGCATCTTACGGTTTTATCAACCGAACCGCCCATATTCATGGCAATGACCGGGATCCGCTCTTTACTGTAGTAAAAGGGGCGGGAGACGGCGAAACAGCCGGTGAATCCCACGAGGGGAATCTGTACCGGAACTTTTTGGGACCTGGCAGCTTGGACCTCTCCTGGTCAAGAACCCCGAGATTTTAAAAGAACTTCTCCGCCGGCTGGTGGGGGAAGAATACCGGGACTGGAATACTACCGCTGAGGAACTGGCGTTGAAATTGACCTTGAACGAGATTCAGTAATTTCGATTGCGGACGCGATTTGACAGACCGCGTCCGCTTTTTTTGGCGGGAGGCTATGTAGTATGAATATCAAAACCCTTTATCTTTCCGATTTGGACGGTACGCTGCTGCAAAATGACGCGTCCCTGTCGCCTTATGCTGTCAGGGAGCTGAACCGCATGATCGAAAAGGGGCTGTGCTTTTATTCCAGTGCCCGCAGCACTGGAACGGTACTGGCATTCTGGATGGACTTCGCCTCCAAGTTCCGATTGCCCTGTTTAATGGGGTAATCTACTATGATTATTTGGCTGCGCGCTTTGTCCGGATCCTGGAGATCGCCCCACAGGCGGCACAGCAGGTTGCCTTGTTCATGGAACGGTATGGTCTTCACAATACCATGTATACCTACCGGGATCAGCAGCTGTTCGCCTGTTACACCAGCCTGGATACGGAAAGGGAGCGCCAGTTTGCGGCCGAGCGATCCCGCTTTCCTCAAAAAATGGCGTCCAGGTAGACTCTCTGGTGCAAACGGCGGAAAAGGAGCGGGTGGTGTTTTTCGATGCCGGGGCCAAAGGACAAAATGGATTGCCTGTACGCAGAGATGAAAAAATTCCCGGCATTACGCTTTCTATTACATGGATACCTACGAGCCGCTTTGGTATCTGGAAATCCAGGCCGGTGGCGTAGATAAACGGCTGTCCGTTGAAATTCTGCGCGAAATGACCGGCGCGGATCGCGTGGTTGCTTTCGGAGATAATCACAACGATTTGGCAATGGCAAAGGGGCGGATTGGTTCTGCGCGGTGGAAAATGCTACTGCCGATGTGTTGGCCTGTGCCGATCATGTTGTGCCCGCCAATACGGAAGACGGCGTAATCCGATATCTTCTGGAGCTGGAAGCAAAAGGCAGCTGGTAGAAGCGGGATCGGCAAAAAACCAAATGGGGATATCGTGTCGGAGCATTCCTCAAAAAAGAGGGAGAGTAAGCCGACATTTATCTTTCAGAATGGATCAAATTATGTTTTTCCCGGACAGCACGGATCAAAATCATGTTTCTTGTGTTGAAAAGCAAAAAGGAGGGGCTGTATGGAAAGGCTTATCTTTCATGTAGATGTCAACAGCGCATATCTTTCCTGGGAAGCAGCCCGACGCGTAGCCAATGGAGAAGAGGATATCCGGCTGATCCCCTCTGCCGTTGGCGGAGACCGGGAAAAACGTACCGGCGTGATTCTGGCGAAATCGATTCCTGCCAAAAAAGTACCAGGTTCGCACAGGAGAGCCGGTTGCCATAGCGTTACGCAAGTGTCCTCAGCTTTACCTTGTCAAACCGGATTTCCGCCTGTACGAGCAAAATTCCAGGGCTTTTATGGACGTCTGCCGCAAGTACGCGCCGGTAGTTGAAAAGTTTTCTATCGACGAATGCTTTCTGGATATGAGCGGTACCCAGCGGTTGTACCCCAATCCCAGCGCCATCGCTATGCGGATGAAAAATGAAATCCGCGACACACTGGGATTTACAGTCAATATTGGCATTGGCCCCAACAAGATTTTCGCCAAAATGGCAAGCGACTTTGAAAAGCCGGATCAGATCCACACCCTGTTTTCAGTGAGATTCCTCAAAAGCTTTGGCCTCTGCCGGTTCGGGCGCTTTTTTACGGTCGGCCGCACGGCGCAACGTCTGGAAAAAAGGAGGAATATTCACCATTGGAGACCTGGCTCACGCAAATATTGCCTTTGTCCAGACGCTGATAGGCAAAAAGCTTGGACAGCAGTTGCATGAATATGCAAACGGCATCGATTCATCACCGGTTCTTTCCCAGCCGGGAGGGCCAAAGGGTACAGCAATTCAACTACGCTTGCCCAGGATGTTCGATCTGCGGAAGAGGCAAACCGGATCCTGCTGGCGTTGTCGGACAGCGTCGCCGCCCGCATGCGTGCGGACGGCGTGCGGGCGTATCTGCGTCTGCGTCACGATCCGTGCCAATGATTTCAAGGATAAATCCCACCAGCAGACGCTTTTGGAGCCTACCGACATTACCGACGAAATTTTCTGTGCGTCCAAAAGCCTGTTTTCGCAGCTTTGGGATGGGCGCACGCCTTTGCGCCTGCTGGGGATCTCGTTGACAGAGCTGACCCGGGACGAGTACGCCCAGCAATCACTTTTTACCGATGAGAAAAAAAAAGGAAAAAAGCTGGATCGGGCGGTAGACAGCATCCGGGGCAAATTCGGTTTCGATACCATTTCCCGCGGAGCCGTCCTTCGCGCTAATTTTCAAGTAGGCAAAAAGTATCGGGCGCAGATGGACAAAGACCGTAACGAGGATCCATAGCTGCACCGAAAAGGTTCGGCGAGCAGGGCAAAGATTTGCCTGCAGAGAAAAAAGGAGAGGCATGGCGGTGAGGTCGAGTATGTCTGGAAACAGGGGACGGAATCCGCAGAAGAAATCCCTTCAAAGATTCTTCTCCTCACCATCTTGTTCCTGTGCAGGCAATGGTTTTCAGCGCAGGAAAAGGGCGGACCCGTCGCATGTTTTCCAAGACGCGAAGGGATGTTTTCAATCATATGAAAACAACTACGCTTGTTCCTTTTCCAAAGAGTCTGGTAAAGCGAGAGCGCGCAGCATACAGGAAAACCTGTCAGAACCAGCGGAAATCTCCGCGAATATAAAAGCTTAAAAGAGTTAGAAAACATCAATGCTGCATCGTGCGCTGAAAATTTCTCAGCCATTACACCATTTCTAATAAGCATAGCATAAATCAGAAGAGAAAGGCCCCGGCTTTGTTTTACACAAAGTCGGGGCCTTCCACTGCATAGGAAGGATAATCAGCTTCGATCTGCTTTGGATGTGGGCGCAAATCCAGGGCAAAGCAAAGGCCCGGAGCGCGATGTGGGCTTCAGCCCCTTGTCTGATGTCAGGGGCAGTTGGGATCGCAAGCACCCGCAAAAGGGTGGTGGCGACAGCGTGCCGTCGCGAGGGCGTTTATAACCGAGCAGGCAAGCCGAGCGTGCCCTTTTGCGGAAAAAGAGGGGCAAGGGAGCGGGCGGATGACTTTTTCGCCGCAGGCAAAAAAGAAGCCGGAGCAAAGCGGACTTTGCTCCGGCGTGACATAGTCGGTCAGTTTAGATTTGTTTTGGACGCGGGCGGAAATCCCCCGCAAAGCAAAAGGCCCGGAGCGCGTCTGGCTCCAGGCCCTTGCTTGGTGGTGCGGGAGATGGGGGTCGAACCCCACTCCAAAGGAACTGGTTCTAAGACCAGCGCGTCTGCCATTCCGCCACTCCGCAGATAGCGCGCATGACACTTCCTCATACGCCGCTTCTTTTGCATTAAAAGGATATCATGGGTTGGCTTTTTTGTCAATTCTCCAAGGACAAAACGCCGTCCTCCAGCATGGTTTGGGCTGCCAGCAGCAGGCCGGTTTTGCCGGTGAAGTAGGTAAGCCCGCCCTGCATCCAGGCTGCGTAGGGCTCCCGGATCGGCCCGTCGGCAGATAACTCGATGGAAGCGCCCAGATGAAACGCCCCTGCCGCCATCACCACCTTGTTTTCGTAACCGGGCATATCCCAGGGCTCCGGTACTACAAAGAATCTACCGGCGCACCGCGCTGGATTC
>VOFH01001432.1_pt1 | contig 71382 bp, 104 predicted proteins | sample 5384091 | NCBI WGS metagenome assembly VOFH01 (sample SAMN12384727, study PRJNA508395) | human gut metagenome | isolation source: healthy gut G | host: Homo sapiens | reverse complement strand
TGGAGGAGGAGGTGAACTGGTGTAATGTGTCAGGTTAGTGAAAAAATTCTGCCTAATGCGCCTGCCTGTGAAACTTGAGAAATAGTTAAAAGTTCCTTTATTGAAAAGTTTGATGCAGTCACAGAAATGAAAATAAATGGATCAATATTGAGGAAATCAAAAAGTGACAACTAGGGAATACTAAGAGCTGTATAAGGCACTGATTTTGTATGGGAGGTCTGCCTGTTGAGTTGAAGAGCTTCATGGAAAGTTTTCCGTTGATGATCAGAGCTGCTCAATGAGCATCATTACGGTTATAATTTGCGGCTATTTAGTAGATCATGCGGGATATTACTAAATGTCCTGTGGCTGCAAATTTCCTCCTTTGGTGAGGACCATGCGGTAGAAACGACTGAATTGATGAGGAGCTGATGCAAAGAAGTATATGACTGTATCTGATGATGATGCACGATTGTTGAATGCCGCCAGTCTCGCTGGCAAATATTTTAAAGAGTTGTCGCCTAAGATTAATCGGAGATAAATTAATTCCTTAATAATTTTAAAGCTGGGTGTCACCTATGATGTCTGCAGAATTAACGAAGGCGTGGATACGAAGCTGGAGATGGGATTGCCTATGGATAATGCCTTTGTTTTTGCATCTTGAGCTCTACACCTGCCTAAAACAATTTGACGGGAGCATAGGGATGTTGGTGATATTGTTTATTTGAATTGAAAGAGGCATCATGCAGCTGAGGAGTAGGGATCGCTGGCGAAATATGGCCAGATCAGCACCGTCTAGGCAGTTCAGTGGTTGATCTTTTCAGGTGGTGCCGAACTTGGCCTATCTGGGGCATTAACCAAATGAGCTGGTGTCTGGTTCCATAATATTACCGAGGAGGGCTGTAACTAGAGACAGCAAAGGGCAGAGGCATGGACATGAATGACCGCCGCAAGATGCTCTAAATGTGGTTTTGATTATCTGCGCAGAGGCGATGAATCCAAATTGCCCTCACAAAGGAATACCATGTAGATCAATGTTTCACAAATCAAAGCGAGAACTAAAATACACGACAAATCTCATCAAATCCAGAGAGTTGAGATGAAAGCGTGTTGTCTCCCCAGCAATTTGTTTTACAAATTGGGGCGAGTACCATTAAGAAAGGAAAACGAACGATGAAAAGAAATTACTGGCAATCTGCTTGCTCCTGCTGATGGTTTTCACCTTGCAGCTTGTGGACCTGACAAAGAAAATGGAGTTTCTGTTGAACTGACTCTCCTACGAAGAGGCACTGGAGGCGCAAAGGGTACTAAGAAGTTACTTTCTACGGCTGGGGCGGAGACGAAGTACCAACAAGTGGATCGGATCAACTCTGGCCAAGGACACTGAAGGACGAATAATGCATATCACCTCTGGAACGAGTGCCGATGAATATCGAGGATATTCCCACAGCTGTCAGATGAAAAACAGGGGGTGAAGAAAAAGGCTCCATCGATATGATACTTGGATCAACGGTGAAAACTTACCTGCAAAAGACAACTGGCTTTTTATATGGTCCATTCAATTCAGCCTGTCCTCCTGAATACATGGACAAGTATGTGGATATGGAGGACCCAGAGACAGAGAACGACTTCTGTACGCCGATAAGGCTACGAAGCACCGTATTCCAAAGCCCAGCTGGTTATGGATTACTGACACGCGAAGATAGAGACGAACGCCATTCCAACCGATGCCAAGAGCCATGGAATTCTGCAAGAAATATCCGGGCAAAACCTATCCGGCCCTGCCGGACTTCACAGGCAGCGCTTTGTCAGAAACCTGGTTTACGAACTGTGCGGCGGTTATGAGCAGTTCACCGATATGAAAGCTGATAAAGAAACAGTGAAGAACGCCATTCAGCCGGCAAATCGACTATCTGAAAGAGCTGAATCCATATCTGTGGAAAGAAGAAGACCTTCCCAGCATCTTCAACAGAAGTACAGAATATGTTTGCGGAAGGTGAACTGGCATTCCACGTAAGCTATACGGCTTACGATGTCGCCCAGGGCATCGAAAACGGCACCTATACAGATACAACCACGTCCTTCCAGTTTGATAAAGGTACAATCGGCAACACCAATTATATCGCAATTGCCAATAATGCACCGAATAAGGCCGGCGCCATTGTAGCCATCAACGAGGTGTTGTCCGCCAAAATGCAGCAGACGAAATTTGAATTGACAAATATATTCCAGTCGTAGGCTACAACAAACTCAGTGATAAAGAAGTCAAAGCTTTTGAGCGCGTGGACATCGGCAAAGGATCTATCTCTTCCGGGAGGAACTGTTGTCAAAGAGACTGCCGGAAATGCCGGCAAATCTGGTTCCAATTATTGAGGAAATTTGGTTAGAAGAGGTTGTAGGAAAGTGAGAAAAAGATAACGCCGTACCTTTTGTCGGCGCCTGTCATTGTACTGTGTGCAATTCTCATCATAAGCATAATCAATGGGGTGATACAGAGTTTCGGTATCATCCCTGCTTTTGATATGACGAAACCTACATTGGCCTACTACCAGGAGATTTTGCACAGCGAAAGTCTGATGGAAAGCATCGGCCTCAGTCTTTATTTAGCTGTGGCAACGACGTTTTTGAGCGCTGGCCATCGGCAGCCTGCTCTGCTGGAGCCTGATTCTGCTGAAGAAAAAGGCGGCGCGCTGGAACAGATAAAGATTCCGATTTTAGTACCTCATACGGTTGTAGCTATTTTGGCCATCAATCTGCTTTCCAGTACCGGACTTCTTTCCCGGATCTTCATGACCATGGGTATGACGGAGGCAGCGGAATGGATATCCTGCATCCTCTATACGCCGGAAAGCTGGGGCGTTATCATGGCATATCTCTGGAAGGAAATACCCTTCGTATGCTATTTCATTGCAGCAGTCATGGGCAAAATGACGGTTTTATGGAGACGCAGCGCGAAATCTGGGCGCAGGTAAATGGCGCGTTTTTGAACGTTACGCTGCCGCTGTGCAAGCCGGCAATTTTAAACAGCGGCCTTTATTTTCGAATAGCTTCGAGCCTATGAATTGCCTTTTTGCTGGCAGCACTCTGCCCAAAGCCCTTCCCGTGCAGACCTATATCGAATATACCCATCCTGATTCGACCCACCGTCCCCTATGGCGTTAAATATGATTATGCGCTGATTTGCCTGATTGCGGCGGGAGTATACTATCTATTGCTTAGACAAAAAGATATCTGAGACAAGAAGGAGGACTGATGAGAAAAACATAGAGCGGCAAAAACCTTGATTTGGCTGACCGCTTCTGATTGTTTTGCCGCTGATGGTGCTGCTAGGTATGGTGTTTCGCCAATCGCTGGGCCTACCCTTCACTGCTGCCGGAGAACTTCTCGCTGCTGGAACAAGTCCTTTTTGGCTATCATGACATGGGCCGGATTGTCGGATCCAGTATTCTGATTTCTGTAGTAGCGGCGGTCCTCTGCGTGACTGCATCAGCTCTTGCGGCCAGAGCGGTTGTCTTCTATGATTTTAAGGGGAAGCGTATATTGGAGTTTCTGACCATGATTCCCGTCATCATACCGGCAACGGTCTTCGGTATGGGCATTCATATGATGTTCATCAAAGGCGGTTTGAACCACACGATAACGGGAGTGATTTTGACCCACATCGTGGTATCACTGCCCTACGGCGTCAAAATCATGACTGATATCACGAAGCTGTATGGACGCAATTTGAAGAGCAGGCTATGGTATTGGGGGCAAATTCTTGGCAAAGCTTCTGGCTGGTCGGTTTTCCGAAGCTGACGCCAGGCATTGCCTCCGCTCTGAGTATGACCTTTATCATTTCCTTCAGCCAGTATTTTCTGACGCTGTTGATTGAGGAGGCAGGGTAAAGACCTTTTTCCGTGGTCATGGTGCCGTTTATCCAAAGCGGCGATAAGACCATCGCGGCAAATTACAGCGTCTTATTTATTCTCATTACTTTTATCGTATTTCTGATTTTGACAAAATTGGCAAGAAAGCTAGGTGCATCGCATGAGTTTGACTATCAATCATCTGACAGTAGATATTGAAAAAGACTCCAATTCTTCAAGAAGTGTCGTTATCCGTAGCGGATGGAGAACTGCTGTCGCTGTTAGGGCCTTCGGGCTGTGGGAAAAGTACACTGCTGAAGGCTGCTGCAGGTTTCATTGAAATTGCAGGGGGCAGATTAGTGCAGGCGCAAAGCGGTTGATCATCTGCCCCGGATAAGCGGGGGAATCGTGGTCGTCTTCCAGGATCTGCGCCTGTTTTCAAATATGAACGTCAGACAACGTGGCCTTTCCCCTAAAAAAATGCAAGGTATGAAAAGGGCGGAGCGTCATGAAAAGGCCCGCTATTATTTAGAGAAGGTGCAGCTTTCGGCCTTGAGCGCAGGCGGATCTCCCAGCTTTCGGGCGGCCAGCAGCGGGTGGCCTTTAGCCAGGGGCTGGCGGCAGATCCTAACGTATTATTGCTGGACGAGCCTTTTTCCAGCCTTGATGAAAATCTGCGAGAGGATATGCGGCAGCTTTTTGCTGGAAGCTGCACAGAGAGATGAAAAACGCCATCGTCCTCGTCACGCACGACAGAAAAGAAGCGCTGCAGTTATCAGATCGAATTGCCGTCATGAAAGAGGGACGGATTTTACAGTGTGATAAACCGCAGGAGATTTATAAACACCCGGCTAATCTGCAGATTGCCCAATATCTAGGCCTGGGCAACACCATTTCTGGAACCGTATCGCAAGGGTTCTTCCGCGGTGATTGTGGGGCGGAGTCTGTCACTTTTGAAACTAATCGGCCAGACGGCGCATATGACGCTTTGCTGCGAAAGGAGAAAATCAGACTGTCGGACCAAGGCTTTGAAGTGTCTCTTTGAAAATTTTCTATCTGGGTGACACTTTACCAAATTCATGTCAAGGCAGGCGGGCAGGAACTGGTATTCCTGGCGGAACCGGATCAGGTAGAAGACAGCTTGTACCGTAAGGAAACAGTCTGTATTGAAATCGACTATGGGCAGACAGAACTATTTAACAAGATGGATTAAGGTAGAGTTCCTACGCTGATAAAGAAAACCTTCGCGTTCTGCGTCAGGTTTTTCTTTTTTGCCATGTTCATATGGCTTTACATCTATTTACTATAGACCTGGCACAGACGGCGGGTATCCCTTTGCCAAATCAAGGTACTAAGACTAGGGTTTAACACAGATTTAACATTAAAACTATAGAATTTACATTGCTGATATAGTAGACTGAATGTAGAAAAATGGAGGAAATCGTTATGATTTATTTTGTTGAAGACGACAATAGTATCAGAGAACTTGTTTTTATATACACTTAACAATGCAGGATATGAGGCCAGAGGCTTTTGAAAGGCCGTCTCTTTTGGGAGGCGCTGAAACAGGAGGCGCCGCGGCTGATTTTGCTGGACATCATGCTGCCGGAAGAAGATGGACTGCAGATTTTGAAGAGACTGAGGCTTCTTCGGCAACGAGCAAAATACCTATCATGATGCTGACCGCAAAGGGAACAGAATACGACAAGGTCATAGGCCTGGACTATGGCGCTGACGATTACGTCCCCAAGCCTTTTTGGGATGATGGAACTGATTGCCAGAGTCAAAGAGGCTGCGCAGGGCAGAGGTCGTTGACACGGACAGGGATTATACCATCGGCCAGCTCTTTGTATCTCCCTCAAAGCACGTTGTTCGGGCCTGCGGTGACGATGTAACCCTGACCCTGAAAGAATTTGAAATGCTGACTCTGCTGGTAGAAAATCAAGGCATCGTATTTACACGCGACCAGCTGCTCACCAAAATCTGGGGTTATGCGTTTGACGGTGAAAGCAGAACGGTAGATGTGCACATCAGATCTCTGAGGCAGAAGCTGGGAGCATGCGGAGGGCTGATTGAAACGGTTCGGGGCATCGGTTATAAAATTGGAGAGGATAAATATGAAAAGCCGAATATTTAAAGGAATTTTTCTAGTAGCCATCCTGGTATGGATTGCATGCATGATTCTCATCATGGGCGCCCTTTATATGCAGTATAACGGTGAATACGTACGAGAGCTTAAAAACGAAGTCTATCTTGTAGCCCACGCTGTGGAGCAGAACGGCGGGGACTATTTTACTGACCTGAAATTGGCGGAGAACCACAGAATAACCTGGATTGGTCAAGACGGTACTGTAAAGTACGACTCTTCCGTCAATCCTGATAAGCTGGAGAATCACGGCAGTCGGCCAGAAGTTCTGGAGGCCATGGAGACAGGCTATGGTGAGGACACCCGCTATTCAAAAAACTTTAGCTGAGAAAACCATTTACAGTGCTGTCAAGCTGACGGACGGCACGATTATGAGAGTTTCGCAAGTGCAGTTTTCTATCTTTACCTTGGTGCTCAGCATGCTGCAGCCGATTTTAATTGTGCTGGTGCTGGCGGTGATTTTGTCATTGTTATTAGCGGCACAGATTGCCAGAAAAATCGTAAACCCAATTAACGAAAATCGACCTGGAGCATCCGGAAGCGGCACAAATTTATGAAGAGGTGAAACCTCTGGTAGATAAAATTTCAGAGCAGAACAAGGTGCTCAACTATCAGATCAACCAGCTGCAGGTGGATGTGGACGAAAAGACAAAGAGGCGGACTTCAGGAAAGAATTTACGGCTAACGTTTCTCACGAACTGAAAAACGCCGCTGACTTCGATTTCAGGTTTTGCCGAAATTATCAAAATGGCATTGTCAAGGAAGAAGATATTCCAAGATTTGCGGGAAGAATCTATGATGAGGCCCAGAGACTGATTACCCTGGTTGGTGATATTATCAAATTGTCGCAGCTAGATGAAAAAGCAGATTGCAGCTAGAAAAGAACGGCTGGATCTCTATCTCATATGCCAAGACGTCATCGACACCTTGGAACCGGCTGCTTTTGAGCGCCATGTCGATGTGCAGATAATGGGTAAGCATCTTTACGCAGAAGGCGTAGGACAGATTTTGGGAGAAATTATTTATAACTTGTGTGATAATGCGATAAAATATAACAAGGAAGGCGGCAGCGTCACGGTCAACGTCCACGAGGAGGATGGAAAAGCGGCGGTGACTGTACAGGATACGGGAATTGGGATACCAGAGGAGGATTTAGACCGCGTATTCGAACGGTTCTTCCGCGTTAACAAGAGTCACTCAAAGAGATCGGCGGAACGGGGCTGGGTCTGTCAATCGTAAAACATGGAGCGGCTTATCACAATGCACGGATTAGAATTGACAGCAAGTTAAACAACGGTACGAGCATTACAATTGTTTTTGATATAGATAACGATTTTGATTTAAGAGAGGAAAAAACGTACATGGATATTTTTTCATTTATTTCGCTGTTTGGAGGCCTGGCGCTGTTCCTATACGGCATGAGCCTGATGTCACAAGGCCTGGAAAAATTAGCTGGAGGTAAATTAGAGGGAATTCTTAAAAAGATGACTTCCAACCCGGTAAAGAGTCTGTTCCTGGGAATCGGCATCACGGCTGTGATCCAAAGCTCATCGGCCGTTACTGTTATGCTGGTAGGCCTGGTTAACTCGGGGATCATGCAGCTTTCCGGCACAGTCGGCGTCATCATGGGTTCGAATATTGGAACGACAGTGACTGCCTGGATTCTCAGTTTGGTAGGGATCGAAAGCAATAACGTCTGGATTAAATTATTGAAGCCAGAGTCCTTTTCACCAATCCTGGCACTGATCGGTATTATTTTAATGATGTCATCAAAGACCAGCAAAAAAGGATATTGGCAGCATCATGATCGGTTTTGCCATTTTGATGTATGGGATGGATTTTATGAGTGACTCTGTAAGCCCTCTGGCGGACATGCCTGAATTCACTTCCATGCTGACTGCATTTACCAATCCGCTCCTGGGGGATTCTCACTGGCCTGGTACTGACTGCAGTGATACAGAGTTCCTCGGCTTCGGTAGGTATTTTGCAGGCGCTGACCTTGACCGGCGGAATTTCCTATGGCATGGCAATTCCTATCATTATGGGCCAGAATATCGGAACTTGTGTGACGGCTCTGATTTCCAGTATCGGTGTGAACAAAAAAATGCCAAACGTGTCGCTGTCATTCATATCGCCTTCAACCTTTTGGGCACGGCAGTGTGTCTGCTGCTCTATTTTGTACTGCATTTCCTTGTAGATCTGTCCTTTATCGAACAGGCAATCAGTCCAGTGGGAGTTGCTGTCGTTCACAGTATCTTTAACATCACCACGACTGTTTTACTGCTGCCATTCTCGAAACAGCTGGTAAAGCTGGCGGAAGGAACCATAAAAACAGAACCGGAAAAGGAAATTGCTTTCTTGGATGAACGTCTTTTGAAGACGCCTTCTATCGCTCTGCAGGAATGCAATCACATTACGACTGATATGGCATATGTATCAAAGCAATCCATGATGGACGCCATGGATCTGCTCTTCTCTTTACAACGAGAAAAAGGCCGCCGGTGTAAAAGATCTGGAAGGTGAAGTGGATATTTACGAAGACCGCCTCGGTTCTTATCTTGTAAAACTGTCGGGTTACGACCTCTCTGATACGGATAGCAAACAGATTTCTAAACTTCTGCATACCATCGGAGATTTTGAAAGAATCAGCGATCATGCAGTGAACGTCATGCAAGCAGCTAAGGAAATTGAAGAGAAGAAAGCGCCTCTGTCGCCAGAGGGTCTGGCGGAAATCAAAGTCGCTACTGCGGCGATTCGCGAAATCATGGAGATTGCGATTAAGGCTTTTGACGAGAACAATTTAGAACTCGCCTACCGCGTAGAGCCGCTGGAACAGGTGGTAGATGGAATTATTGAAGGCATTAAGCTGAACCATATAAATAGATTGCAGGCGGGGAAGTGCACCATCCAGCAGGGATTTGTTCTTTCTGACATATTGACTAACTATGAAAGGGTGTCAGACCATTGCTCAAATATTGCTGTCGCTATGATCGAATTATCAAAATCTGCCTTTGATACTCATGAATATTTGGACAAGCTGAAGACCATGGATGATCCTGAATTTAGGAAAATGTTTACAGAGTACAAGAAAAAATATGCCATCTAGCGTTATATTTTGAAAAAAATCGGCAATTTCATTGAAAAATTATATAAAATTGTATATAATAAACGCAGCGTACTAACAGCGTTGCTGAGAGGAAGCGTTCATTGAATCATGTGTTACGATTCTAAACTCAAAGGAAGACACATGGTATCATGTTTTTGCAGTGTAACCTTATAAGAGAGAAACTTTGCAGCATGTCATCTGAACTATATTTAGAGGAAGCAAATGGTAGCATGTTTCACGATCTTTCGGCGTTGCCGTAAGGTAGGAATCATTGAATCATGACATTTGATTCTAAATTCAGAGGTAAGTCATGGTATAATGTTTCAAAAATGTCAATGCTATATATAATTGAGAATATATAATTTTTAGAGAAAAGGAGTATGGAAATGGCAAGTGAAGTAGGAATTGACTTAGGGACAGCCAATGTCTTAGTATATAAAAAACAAAGGCATAGTACTGAACGAGCCGTCAGTAGTCGCAATTAACAAAGACACTGATGATATTCTCGCTGTAGGCGAAGAAGCACGACAGATGCTGGGCAGAACACCTGCTAATATCATCGCCGTCAGGCCGCTTCGTGACGGTGTGATTTCAGACTATGATATTACTGAGAGGATGCTGAAATATTTTATAAAAAGACATGCGGAAGCGGCAGATTTTTAAGCCTAAAATCATGGTATGCGTTCCAAGTGGGAGTGACTGAAGTAGAAAAAAGAGCTGTCAGAGAAGCGGCAACACAGGCAGGGGGAAAGATGTATATCTGATGGAAGAGCCAGTTGCGCTGCAATCGGCGCTGGAATAGACATTGCACAGCCAGATGGTGTCATGGTTATCGACATCGGAGGCGGAACCACAGACATCGCCGTCATTTCCCTTGGCGGTATTGTTGCAAGTACATCCGTAAAGATGGCCGGAGATAAATTCGACGATTCCATCATTAAATATATGAGAAAAGTACACAAGCTGTATATCGGTGAAAAGAACCGGAGAAGAGATTAAAAAGACCATCGGAACTGCATATCCGAGAGAAGAGAACATGGTCATGGAATGCCGAGGGAGAGATTTGGTTACAGGCCTTCCTAAGACAGTAGAGGTCAGTTCAGAAGAAATCATGGAGGCTCTGGAAGAACCGCTCCACACTATTTGTGAAGCGGCCCACAGCGTTCTTGAACAAACACCGCCTGAACTGGCAGCAGATATCAGTAATTCTGGTATCGTTATCACTGGCGGCGGCGCCCTCCTTTATGGTATCGACAGAAGAATTCAGGATCGGACAGGCATTCAGGTAAGAATTGCAGACGACCCGACATCCTGTGTGGCAATCGGAACAGGAAAGGCACTCAACGAGTTAGAATCACTGGAAAGTAACTCCTTAAACAGAAGAGCACCATATTTATAATCAATAAAGGCGCACTTGCAAAATAGCTGAAATCAGTCGTTTTGCGAGAGCGCCTTCTTTCGTCTCGTTATAAGGTATCAGGACTGACCGTTTACAAGCTTTTAGCAAAGGAAATAATACAGACAGCAAGCGCAGAGATGCGCAAATTTTCTTTACACACTTGCAAAAAGCGGGTATCATAATAACAGATGCCGGATGTCCTCCTTTAGGCGAGGGCTTCGCTTATAATACTGAAAACCTTACCAATCAGAACAGAGGAGAATTCATGAAATTAGAGTTAATCGCAACCGCCACTTTTGGCCTGGAAGCAGTTGTAAAAAGAGAGATACAGGACCTGGGATATAAAGTAATTAAATCTGAGGACGCAAAATTACTTTTTTAGGAGACGAACGCGCCATCGTCAGAAGCAATCTATGGCTCCGATCGGCAGACAGAGTATTGCTGAAGATGGGCGAGTTTACAGCGCTGACCTTTGAGGAACTCTTTCAGCAGACCAAGGCGATCCCTTTGGGAGGAGCTGATTCCATAGACGGTAAATTTACAGTCACAGGAACCTCTGTAAAGTCAAAGCTGCACAGCGTTCCATCCTGCCAGAGTATCGTAAAAAAGCCATTGTAGAACGGCTGGGAGAATACTACTGTATCGATCATTTCGAAGAGACCGGCGCGTCTTATACGGTCAAAACGACTATTTTGAAGGACAAGGTGACGCTGACCATTGATACCAGCGGCACAGGGCTTCATAAGAGAGGATATCGAGTTTGTGACGTGGCGGCCCCAATTAAAGAGACTCTTGCTGCAGCTATGGTGCAATTGTCATTTTGGCGGGCAGGCAGACTTATGATCGATCCTTGCTGCGGATCCGGAACGATTCCCATCGAAGCGGCTATGATAGGCAGAAATATCGCCCCGGGACTCAATCGTAAATTTGCCGCCGAAGATTGGGAGCTGATACCAGAAGAGATGTGGAAAAACGAAAGACGCAGCGCCTTCGAAGCAGTGGATTACGATGCTGAATTTAAGATCTTTGCCTTTGATATCGACGGCAAAGCCATTGAAGCAGCTACAGAAAATGCCATTGAGGCGGGAGTAGACGACTGCATCATCTTTAAAAGGATGAATATGACAAAACTGGCAGGCAGGGAAAACAACGGCATTATTATTACCAATCCTCCTTATGGGGAACGTATCGGCGAAGAAAACAGATTGAAACAATCTATCAAAAATATAAAGAATTTATGGCAGAAAATCCAACCTGGTCGCTTTTTCTCATTACCACTGATAAGACGGTAGAGGAAAGGATTATGGGCAGACCTGCGGATAGAAGACGAAAGCTTTATAACGGAAGGCTGGAAGTATGTTATTACCAGTTTCATGGAAAAAAAAGAGTAAGATCTTGTGGATATTACGGTAGATAAAAGTATCAGAACGCCGCTGTATTGGCAGATTGCAGACCAGATTAAAGCGATGATTATTGAAGGGCAGATGGCGGACGGATCAATTCTGCCTTCAGAGCGCTCCCTGGCCCAAATGCTGGGAGTGCACAGAAACACCATTATCAAGGCCTATTCTCATCTTAGGGATCAGGAACTGATTGATTCGCTGCAGGGCGTCGGCTATCGTGTAACCTATAAAAGTGAAAGCTTTTATGAGCCAGATGTAAGGAGGAAGGTCAATTGGAGTACCATTATTAAGGATGAGTACCAGGATATGGAGAAGACCTTGACGATATATTCCTTCGCTTTACAGAAGAAAACAATATATCATTTTCAACAGGGATGCCGCCAGCAATTTATGATGAAGAAGACTTGGCGACTGACCTTGCCGCAATACTCAGAGAAGAGGGCAGAAAGCCGTTTTTCCTCTCCCCATATCAGGGGGATTTGACCTTGCGGCATAAGATTATTGCCTATCTGCGAACCAAGGGGATCAAAGCTGGACTGAACCAAGTGCAGATTCTTTCAGAAACCAATCAGGCACTGGATTTTATCGTCACGTCTCTTTTAAAATCCTGGGGATAGGGTGATAACGGAGGAGCCGGTTTCTCCCGACGTATACAGAGTGATCGAACTGGCTGGAGGCAGGCCGGTCACAGTACCAGTAGATGAGAATGGAATGATCTGCGATAATTTGGAAGCGCTGATAGAAACCCATCGGCCCAAATTTATCTATGTCAATTCCAGCTATCACGACCCTACAGGCAATATTTTATCGGTAGAACGCAGGCGAAAAGCTTTTGGAGCTTTCAACCGTTATCGACTGCCAATTATCGAGGAAGACGCTGCTTCAGAACTGTCTTTTGAAGAAAAGTTTTTGCCCACGATCAAATCAATGGATCGCAGTGAAAATGTGATCTATATTTACTCCTTTGCCTTAACTTTTATTCCGGGCATGTCCATGGCTTTTGTAGCGGCCCCGGAGAAGTTGATTAAAAGCCTCAGTTATCTGGTTTCGATTAGAATTATGTCTTTGGATTGATGACGCAAAACTATTGGCTAAATACATAACAGATGGGAAATACTATGAGAACGTACAGAAAATTGCAGCTCTGAACAAAACAAAACGGGATTTGATGTGCTCTTATCTGGATCGGATGTCTGATATTGGCGTCAGCTATCAAAACCTGGCGGCGGCGTTTATATTTGGTGTCAGCTGCCAAAGACAGTTGACAGCAAAGCAGTCGTAGCTGAAAGCTTAAAACGAGGTATTTCTATTATACCAGGAGAAATTTTTATCCATCGAGAAACGGCGGACAGAATAATATTCGCCTGAATTATTCCTATGAGACCATTGGCCGAATCAAACTGGGTATGGAGAATTTAATAGACATTGTCAGAGGATTGACATAATAGGTAAATTTGAGTAAAAATAGGACAAATTTGGAAAAGAAAGGTTAAAACTGGCACACAAAAAAAAGCAAAGCGCTGGTACTTTAATTTTTTGACAAATATAGTATGATTTTTTTTATCGAGAGTTAAACTATCTTATGAACGAAATTTAAAATTATTCAAAGAGAAAAGGAGATTACACCAATGGCAGTAAATTTAAAGGGAAGAAGCTTTTTAACACTTATGGATTTCACACCAGAAGAAATCAGATATATGCTTGATCTGGCACACGATCTCAAAGCAAAAAGAGAGCAGGCATCTGCAATCAGGTCCTGAAAGGAAAGAACATCGTTCTTCTGTTCGAGAAGACTTCAACTAGAACTAGATGCGCATTTGAAGTAGCAGCTATGGATGAAGGCGCTGGCGTTACATTCTTAGATTCCGGAAGCTCCCAGATGGGCAAGAAGGAAACGATGGAAGATACTGCAAAAGTATTGGGCAGATTCTACGATGGTATCGAATACAGAGGATTCGACCAGGAAGTCGTAGAAGGTTTGGCAAAATACGCTGGAGTACCTGCATGGAATGGTCTGACTGACGTTGACCACCCTACTCAGATCTTAGCTGACCTGTTGACAATCGAAGAACACGTTGCAAAACCGCTTAACAAAGTAAAAGTTGTATTCAGCGGAGACATCAGAAACAACATGAGCTATGCTTGGATGTATGGATGCGCTAAGATGGGAATGCACTACGTTGCATATGGACCAGACGAAATGAAAGCTGAATTAAAGCAGGACGTTATCGCAAAGGTTCAGGAAGTTGCAAAAGAAACTGGCGCAACAATCGAAGTTTCTTCAGATCCAGCTTGCCTGAAGGGTGCAGACGTTATCTATGCTGACGTATGGGCTTCCATGGGTGAAGAGGCAGAGATTCCTGAAAGAGTAAGACTTCTGACTCCATTCAAAGTAACCGAAGAATTAATGGCAGCAACTGAAAACCCAGACTGCATCTTCATGCACTGTCTGCCTTCCTTCCATGATTTCGAAACCAAAATGGCTAAGACACAGAAGGAAGAAGGATATGACATCCGTGAGGTTACTGACGAAGTATTCAGAAGCAAGAACTCTGTAGTATTTGATGAAGCAGAGAACAGAATGCATACGATTAAGGCTGTTATCGTAGCTACCATCGGCTAATTCGCATTATTTTTCCGTTCTGCGTTGTTGCTGCCTGTCGATTCGATTCTCACATACTATAGGTATGCTCCGAGTCTCATCGTCAGTCGCGCCTAGCATAACGAAAAAATCTCTGCGAATTATAGAATGCGCATTATGTAATGTGTACTAACCAACCCAAGGGCTGCCGCGGAAGGCGGCGGTCCTTTTTTCAAAGATTTCTAAGAAAAGACACCGCGGATCTGATCCGCAAAGAAGTGTGAGGCGGAAAGCCTCATGCGAAAGATGAAAAGGAGATAAATTATGCATCCTGGAATTCATAATTATTCTGAAATTGGTAAATTAAATAAAGTGCTTCTTCACAGAATCGGTGAAGAAGTAGAAGGTTTAGTTCCAGACAACTTTGAAAGATTGTTGTTCGACGACATTCCTTTCCTAAAAGTTGCCCAGCAGGAACACGATAGATTCGCTGAAGTGCTGAGAGAAAAACGGCGTAGAAGTTGTTTATTACGTCGATGAAACCGCAAAGGCTTTGGCAGATCCAACAATTAAAAAAGAATTTTTAAACAAAATGCTAGACGAGAGTCATCTCAATTCAGAAGGCATCAGAGAAGCCATCTTTGACTATCTGATCAAAATGCCAGAGAAACAGATGGTTGAAAAAATCGTCGCTGGAGTAAAGAGAGAGGAAATCACAGGTGTTGAAAGTAAATCTTTTAGCAGATTTCATTTCATCCTCTTATCCGTTCTATATGGATCCGATGCCGAACCTTTACTTCACTAGAGACCCTGGTGCATGCGTGGGTAATGGTATCAACATTCACCACATGAGCACAGCGACGAGAAGAAGAGAAGCATTACTTCTGAAGTATATGTTCCTTCACAACAGAGACTTTGCACCAGAAGGCTCACAGATCTGGTATGACTATGACCACGAATATTCAATCGAAGGCGGAGACGTTTTGGTATTAAACGCTGAAACTGTTGCAATCGGGCTTAGCCAGAGAACAACAGCCGCTGCCATCGAAAGATTCGCAGAAAATATGTTGAACAAGTCCACCTTCAAGAGAGTACTGGTATTCGACATTCCGAAGACTCGTGCATTTATGCATCTGGATACCGTATTCACAATGGTTGACTTTGATAAGTTCACGATTCATCCAGAAATTGAAGGACCTCTGCAGCTGTTCGAGATCACTCTTGAAAAAGATGGAAAAGCGCATTTCGAATCAGTGACAGATTCCTTACCGAATATCCTGAAGAAAGTTCTCAATTTGCCGGCAGTTGAGTTAATCCGCTGCGGAGGAACTGACTTGATGGCTGCACAGAGAGAACAGTGGAACGATGGTTCCAACACGCTTTGTATCGCTCCGGGAACAGTAGTGACCTATGAGAGAAAAACTACGTGACTAACGATCTGTTAGACAAAAAGGGTGTAAAAGTGCTGACCATTCCAAGTGCTGAACTTTCAAGAGGAAGAGGGGGTCCAAGATGTATGTCTTGCCCTGTTAATAGAGACGACCTATAAAGATGCTTGTTATTTCACTCACAGCATTGTAAACAACTTTCGCTGTGTGCCCCGTGTGCCTTGTGTACACAGGGCACCTGGCGTGCAGTTGTATTTCAGTTGAAGTGTTGCGCATTTATTTGGGTTCGCGTACTAAATTTGTTTGTAAAATAGGAGAAAAAACATGGCAGAAAAATTGTTATCGCCTTAGGCGGAAACGCTCTTCAGTCAGGTAAGAGCGAAGCGACTGCGGAAGCGCAGTTAGAAGTAGTTAAAAAGACATGAATATATTGCAGACATCAGCTGCAAAGGATACGAAATCGGCTTGGTTCACGGAAATGGACCGCAGGTAGGCAGAATTCTTCTTGCATCTGAAACTGCAAAGATGTTACACCGGCTATGCCGTTTGACGTATGCGGCGCTATGTCACAGGGATATATCGGATATCACCTGCAGCAGGCTCTGAAGTATGCACTGAACAAAAGAGACAAGAACATTCCTGTTCTGACGGTTGCGACACAGATGATCGTCGAGAAGACAGACCCTGCGTTCCAGAATCCGACAAAGCCAATCGGACCTTTCTATTCAGAGGAAGAAGCAAAAGCTTTAGAAACTGAAAAGGGATACACCATGAAGGAAGATGCCGGCAGAGGATGGAGAAGAGTCGTAGCTTCCCCGCTCCCTAGAAAGATCGTAGAAATCGGCGCAGTGAAGAAACTGTGGGATTCTTCCATCGTCATTTCCTGCGGAGGCGGCGGAATTCCTGTCGTTGAAAATATGGATGGTACTATGGAAGGCGTTGCTGCCGTTATCGACAAAGACTTTGCAGCAGAATTGCTCGCTGAGGAGGTAGGCGCAGACGTGCTGATGATTCTGACAGAGGTTGAAAAGGTTGCCGTAAACTTCAACAAGCCAGATCAGAAAGACTTAGACAGATTGAACTTAGAAGATGCAGTAAAATACATCGAAGAAGGACAGTTCGCGCCAGGAAGCATGCTTCCAAAGGTAGAAGCGGCAATGAAGTTTGTAAGAGCAAATCCGAACAAGAAAGCGATTATCACTTCACTGGATAAAGCAATCGATGCTTTAGAAGGAAAAACTGGTACAGCAATCACTTTTGCTTAAAATATAATAACGTAAGTAGAACAGCTGCTTTGCAGGGGAGACCCCTCGCAGGCAGCTTTTCTATTGGAAAAGTCTGCTTTATATTATCATAAAAATAAGGAGGCGCCCTATGGAATATATCAAATGTGACCTGTGATGAAGAATATCAGAGAAAGACTTGCCGGCAGAATCGGAAATTTAACTCTTTACAGCTTATCAAAGAGAACAACGTTCACGAATGCTTTGGATTTTTCTCTTTCCTGTCTTTTGGAGAGGCAGAAGGTCACAAAGAAGAATGATATCGTCGACGTTTTTTGAACATATTTGGCGAGGGGAATGCCGCAGGTTCTCCTTGCCGACGAAGAACAGCGAATGGAATATTACAATTCTTATGTGGATACGTATCTCATGAGAGACGTATCAGAAACTGGCGGAATCACCGATGTGGTGCGTTTTCGAAAATTTTTGAATGCATGTGCGGCTCTTGTGGGCGAGCAGGTTAACTACAAAACTCTGGCAGAGACTGCGGAAATTTCACAGCCCACGGCAAAGGAGGTAAGCATTCTCCAGGGGCGGGGGATTCTTTACCTGTTGCAGCCCTATGCAAATAACGAATTAAAGCGTTTGACCAAAACGCCAAAGCTGTATTTTTGCGATACAGGTCTCTGCGCATTTCTCTCTATGTGGTTGACGCGGGATACGCTGATGAACGGCGCGGCAAGCGGCCATTACTTTGAAAATTATGTAGTCATGGAGTTGATAAAGAATTATGCATATGCAAAATTTACCGCGAACCTGACGTATTATCGTGACGCCAATATGAAGGAAATTGATGTATTTGTGGAGGCGGATTTTCAGATTCATCCATTGGAAATCAAAAATCGGCGAACCCGAATCGCCGTAAAACTCGTAAGTTTGAAGTCGTCGACAAGGCAAATCGTGAGCAGGGCAGTGGCGGGATTATCTGTATGTGCGAAGAAGTGATCCCGATTGATGAGAAGGACTGCTTTATTCCGTGCAACTTGATCTAAAAAACAGAACCATTGTTTTCCTCGCCTTGAGACCTACCCACCCAGATACCCCCTGGTCCTATATGCGCCCATGAAATCAGCCTATCCAGCGCTAAACACCTGTTTTGGGGACTGCTGCGCCGCTTTTTTCTAAGCGGAGGCAGCTGCGGGGCAGTTGAATATGAGATCTGATCACTATATGACGCATATTTGTTAAATAATGTAAGTGAGGATGGTAGATGCTGCCCCAAAACCTTTGCTTTTACCATTAAAAAAATGAATATACCCTCGGAATTTGTTCTCAAGCGGCGCAAGGCACATAAAAAACGTGTTTTGCGCCGCTTTGTCGTGATCATTATGACCACTTATTGCAAAAAACGACCAGTTATTTCACAGTCGTTGCGACAGAGAAGAGCATGAGGTATAGTGTGGTTAGAAGTAAGGAACAGTGTTAATACAAAGTAGGTTAGAGATGAAAAGGAAACTATTAATCGCACTGATCAGCACGTCACTGATTCTAGGAATGACATCGATCCCATCTTCTGCACAAACGGAGCAAGGTTACATAGATGATGTGGATCAATTGAAGCAGTCTTGCAGCAGGATGTCAATACAGAAAATTTAAAGGATATCGTAGCGCCAGAGGTTGCAGCAGAGTTTATGGATGAGAAGTTGAACCAGGCTGCGGAACTAATTAGCAGGCAAGAATTTACAGCGGATATGCAAAAGCAGGAAGATGGGTCGCTATGTAAAAGATGGCGAGAAAAGAAATGAAGCACACGTTGATGATGGCTTAGATGATTTTCCGCAAGCATTATCCTGTTATCTAGAAACTATGCAATAAAATAGGAACCTAAACAGCACTACAGGCTAAAATGCCTACAGTGCTGTTTCTACAGATGTAGTGTAACAGCGGAAGGACAACAGTAGCATTAAGTGGTAAATATTGAAGTGATTCAAAAGAAGGTGAAGAAATGAAGGAAAGAAAAAACTGTTTATTTTCTGTAGCATGATTTTGATATTCATATTACTTTTCGGTATTTGCTTTTCAAAGAATGCAGGCGAAGACATCATTAGTGGCTTGATTTCTGCAGGGGAATTAGATAAAAATATTTATCCAATAAGGGGTGGTTCTATGACTATAGTAGCCTTGATGTCCACCACATTGCCACAGGCGTATTTATTGTTGGGTTTTATTTATGGCAGATACCTATGTGAAAATAACAAGAAGCTAGCAGTAATTTTGATGGGATCATATCTCATTGCAGAGTTGGTAATTATAGCACAGTTTTAAAATTTTGTTTGGATTATCGGTCTGCAGATGTTGTTTATCAACCCAATAGCCGTAGTCATGTTTAAATTTAGTTAGCAGGAGAGAATGTATTTGGGGAGGTGAAAAAGCAAAGCAGGCAGTGAGATCCAGTATATGCTACTCGAAAAGAGGGACAGCAGAATTGTGGAGGCTGGGAAGTCCCTGATCGTACCGATATAATAGTAGAAGGAAGATACGACACGTGCACGGTGAATGTTTGTGCGCTGTGCCGTTTTTATTATGTTCTGAAAATCCTCTTCGCCAACCTGTGCTTGGGCAAAACGCAGTATAATCGTTAGAATAATCAAAAAATATGAATCCTTTACCAGAAAACCCAAAGCAAATGATAAACTCCCTTTATAGTTTATATTACAATAACTATAAGTTGCAATATAAATAATAGAGAGGAGAAGAAAATGGAAAAGAAAAAAAGAAAGTTTCAAGTACCTCATGTCTATGCGCTGCTGGTAGGATTGATCATCCTTTGTGCAATTTTAACCTATATTATTCCGGCAGGCGCCTATGACATGATGACCCTGGAGGACGGCCGTGAGGTAGTGAATCCTGAAACCTTCCACTACATCGAGCAGACGCCGGTAGGCCTCATGGGAACCATGTCCGCCGTATTCCGCGGCATGCTGGAAGCAGCGGAAATCGTATTTCTGATTTTATCTTTGGCGCTTGTTTTGGCGTTATCGGAGAAACCGGAGCGATTGAGGCTGGCCTGGTCAAGGCGTCAAAGGCGCTTGCAGGCAAAGAAGTAGTAATTATTCCAGTATTAATGGTCATTTTTTCAGTAATGGGCGCTATCATCGGTTCGGCGGAGGACTTGCTACCCTACATCCCGATCTGCGTAAGCCTGTGCTTGGCACTGGGCTTTGACTCCATTACAGGTACTGCCATCGTATTGTGCGGAGGAGCCGCAGGCTTTGCAGGTGCATTTCTGAATCCCTATACCGAAGGCGTGGCACAGAGTATTGCCGGACTGCCGATGTTTTCGGGGCTGGGATACAGATTAGTCGTCTACGGATGCCTGGTGACACTGACCATCGCCTTTGTATTCATCTATGCCAGACGAGTCAAGAAAAACCCACAGCTTTCGCCGATGTACCAGATTGACCAGGCGAGAGAAGATAAGCTGAACTGGACGAGGGGACACATCCTTTTGGCATGCGTCAGAAACTCATCCTCATCGCTCTGGCAATTACCGTAGGCCTTTTTTAGCCTATGGAACCATTCAATGGGGATGGTATTTTTGAGCAGATTGCAGGTCTGTTCTTCGGACTGGGCATCGTGTCAGCCATTTTGGGCGGACTGTCCGTGAACCAGTTTGCCAATGCGATGGGAAGAGGCATGGCAGACATCGCAACGGGTGCGCTGGTCTGCGGTTTTGCGAGAGGTATCATGGTTGTACTGACAGACGGCAACATCATTCACACGATTCTCCATGCGACGGCAAACGTGCTCATGAAACTGCCATCCGTCATATCTGCAATCGGCATGTACATTTTCCAGTGCCTGCTCAATTTTGTCGTTCCGTCAGGAAGCGGACAGGCGGCAGTATCTATGCCAATCATGGCGCCGCTTTCGGACCTGGTCGGTGTTACAAGACAGACAGCCACATTGGCATTCCAATTGGGCGATGGCATTTCCAACATCTTTACGCCGACGTCGGGATATTTCATGGCGGCACTTGCTCTGGCAAAGATTCCATGGGAAAAATGGGCAAAATGGATTCTGCCTTTGATCGGTCTGCAATACCTGCTGGGTGCGGTTCTGATCGTGATTGCACATCTGATGAATTGGGGACCATTTTAAGTTGAGAGGTAATGATGAATAGTTATGAAAAGATAGTAGAAGCGGCGGAGGAAAAGATCCGCCGCTATCACAAAAAATTAACAGAACTCAACGATGACATTGCTGATCACCCTGAGGTTTTCGACCAAGGAGTTTGAAACTTCCAGGAAGATGACAGCGCTGTTGGCTCAAGAGGGGTTTCAGATCCTTTACCCCTTCGCCGGCCTCGATACAGCGTTCAAGGCCTACACCGGCAAAGAGCATAAATACAAGGTGGCGATTTTGGCGGAATATGACGCGCTGCCCGAACTGGGCCATGCCTGCGGACATTGTCTCAGCGGCTGCATCAGCTTACTTGCAGGACTTGCATTGAAGGACATGGAGGATCAGCTTGATGCAGATATCCATATCATAGGGACGCCGGATGAGGAGTACGATGGCGGCAAGGTGAAGATGCTCAGAGCGGGTGCTTTTGACGGATATGACATGGCCATGATGGTACATCTGTACGACTCAATTTGGTTTATACCAAACTTCAGGCCATGGACACCTATACCTACTACTTTCACGGACAGGCGGCTCACGCCTCCGCCTGCCCATGGGAAGGACGCAACGCCTTCAATGCCAGCCAGCTGATGTTCCATGCGGTGGATATGCTGCGGCAGCACGTGACACCTGACGTGAGGATTCACGGAATTATCAGGTATGCGGGAGAGGCGCCGAATATCGTGCCGGAAGAGAACGCCTTGGAGATGTATATCCGCGCACTGGAGCGGGGAAATCTCAATGAGGTGGTTCGGAAGATCGACGACTGTGCCAGAGGTGCGGCCATTGCAACCCAGACGACCTGGGAAAAAGAAGGCGACGGCAGAGGTCTACGACAACATGAAGCAGAATCCATTTGGTATCGAAAATCTAAAGCAGGTTTATGAGGAGCTGGGGTTGCCCTTAAACGGCAATGCGGAGGAAATCTTCGGTTCATCGGATACCGGCAATGTGAGTATGGTCTGTCCGGTATTTCATCCCACCCTGCAGGTGGTGAATCAGGGCGTAGCAGTCCATACGCGGGAGTTCGCCGAGGCCATGAAGTCAGAGCGGGCACATCAGGCCCTGCAGACAGGGGCGCGGATCATCTGCAGGCAGGTTGCAAAACTGCTCTGTGACCCGAAAAAATATGGAAAAACTGAAAGAGGATTTTGAGAGGTAAAGACCATGGTGTATGTATTGATGTTCCTTCCCGCTATCTGTTCAGCAGTGGCACTGGCAGTTTCTCTTGCCTACGGACGGGAGAAGAGCGCCTTGGTGATCGCAGCAGTAGCGGCCATGTCCGTGTTTCTTTGGTCAAAAGACACCTTGCCGCTGCCAGGGGCAGTCAACGCGGTAGCAGTGGCCTTTGCTTTGACGTATCTGGCGATTTCCATCTATCTCGCCGTGAAGAAAGAAAAGAGCGTGACGCAAAATGCTAGACACGTTGATTACAGGCGGCTGCTATCCTGATTTTGGAAGAGATAGAATGATAGAAGCAAATATTGGAATTGAAAATGGAAAGATCAGTTATATCGGTGGTCAAAGGCTGCCTGCACGAAGACTTATTGATGCAGAGACCGGGTAGTATCTCCTGGTTTCATAGATATCCACATGCATGAAGAAAATTTTTTCAAGAGGATGGCCCAAGCTATATCATCGGAGAACTGATGCTGAAAATGGGCGTTACCACCGTCTGCGGCGGCAATTGCGGTATGCAGAATCAAAGGCTTTCGCAGTTTAAAAGGATGATTGAACGTCTGGGCGGCGCACCTGTCAATTATGTCATGCTGGTGGGGTATAATCAGATGCGCTATCTCCTGGGGATAGGCCATAATGAGAGGATTTCTCAAAGCAGCAGCGGCAGGTGCTGGATTTGCTGCGTGAGGAACTGGAGGCAGGCGCCAGGGCATTTCCTTTGGCATAGAATACGACCCCGCCATCACCTTTGACGAGATGGCAGAGGCTTTGACGCTGCTTCATGGCGATCAAAGCTATCTGGCGGCAGCACATTTTCGCCAGTCGGCAGAGGGAGCACTGGACTCGATCAAAGAGATGATCGCGATATCGAAGCTTCGGGAATAAAATTTCAGATTTCTCACCTGGGCAGCTGGGCTACGGGACAGATGGCGGAGTCTTTGGAACTCATTGACCAGGCGAAGAAGAAGCATTTAGAGTCGACTTCGATATTTATCCTTATAACGCTTTTCTACATTGATTGGCAGCGAGGTGTTCGAAAAGGAGAGCCTGGATCAGTGGTGCAAAGACATCGGAACCATCATGCTTACCCAGGAGCCATATAAAAATGTCTATTGTACAGAGGATATGCTCCAGAAGGCCCGGTCAGAGTATCCCGATATGCTGGCGGTGGGTTTATCATGGATGAAGGGGAGATCGCACAGGCGATGAGCCATAAATGCGGTATGATAGCCAGTGACGGCATCTTGAACGGGGAAAGGGACATCCGAGCGGCTGGAACTTTTCCGCGAGTTCTGGGGAGATATGTCAGGGAACAAAGAGACTGTCCCTGCTGGACGCCTTGCGGAAGATGACGCTGTATCCCGCAGAAAGATTGACTCTGCCTGCAAAGGGGCGTATTGCTATCGGTGCCGACGCGGATCTGACGGTCTTCGACCCGAAGACGATTTTGGATTGTGCGTCTACGATAATCTATATCAGCAGCCGGAAGGGATTGATTATGTGCTCATCGGCGGCTGCGTGGGCCTTGGATCATAAACAGGTCGCATGCGACAGACTGGGAAACTTTATTCCTTCCCTTAGCCAATGCTGGCGAGCAGTCTTAAGAGAGTGTACAATAAAATAGCCTTAAACTTATGGATAAACCCGGCAGGACTTTTTAGCTCTGCCGGGTATTTTTATAAACGACAGAGAAGCTGTATATCCGTTATTACAAAACAAAGCCAGGACAACTTTGTTTTACATGTCTAAAAAATTTTCGAATTTTCTTGATATATGACTGTGAAAATAGTACCGTGGTAAATGAATAAATGCGGACAATTGCGCAATTTTCAACCCTTGGAAACGATTCTGACCAGTTGGCATATAACTTGCGATAATATATGCCAATAAAGGAAAAAAGGAGGAAAACTTATGTCAAGTCAGAATCAGAATACACCAACAGAAGGGAGACAATTTAAAAAAGAAATCAGCGTATTTGGAGGAGTCAGCATCGTAGCTGGTATTATGATCGGTTCCGGTATTTTCTACTTAGGATCTTACGTTCTGCAGAGAGCAAATTATAATACTGGAACGGCACTTCTCTGCTGGGTGATCGGCGGTCTGATCAGCCTGCTGGGGCGCCTATGTATTTCCGAACTGGGAGCATCAAGGCCGAAAGCAGGAGGTCTTACCGTATATCTGAACGAGGTGTATCACCCAATTGTCGGCTACATGTACGGATTCAGCCAGTGGCTCATTGCAAGTCCAGGTTCCATTGCGGCTGTGGCCATTGCCATACCCACAGCGCTGATCGACTTTTTCCCAGAAATGGGAAATGGACAGGTAAAATCCATCGCTATCGTTTGATTATTTTATTTACGCTCTACAATGTTCTGGGAGTAAAAAGAGGCTGCGATGATGGCAAATGTTACTTTGATAGCCAAACTGCTGCCGATGTTCATCATCCTCATAGCGGCCATTGCCGTAGGCAGTCACATGCCAGATCTAAATCCGGTGCCGACCGATGCAGAGGAGAAACCATGGGCTTTGGAGGCAGCATCAGCATCGTGTCCTTCGCAGTGCTGTCATCGCTGTGGGCTTATGAGGGCTGGTCCAACGTTGCCAACATTGGAGAAGAGATGAAAAAAACCCGAAGAAGAGCCTGCCATTGGCGCTGATTATCGGCGTCGGTTTTTGTGACTGTCTTTTATGTGGTCTTCAACTTTGCCATTTACAGAGTGATTCCGGTTGAAGAGGCAAAAGCTATGATCGAATCCGATAATGTTTATTTAGGGACAGAGGTCGCTAGAAGATTGTTCGGCAGTGCAGGCAGCATCCTAGTCGTCGTGGCAATGCTCATCGCCATGCTGGGTTCTTTAAACGGTCAAGTGCTGGCATATTCCAGAATCGGTTATGCTATGGCAGAAGAAGGCCACTTCTTTAGAAACCAGAAGAAGCTGTCAAAACGTGGCGTACCTGCAATCAGTCTGATTACGCAGGGTGTGATTTCTATCATTCTGGTTCTCCTGCGAAACTTGGATCAATTGACTACACTGGTCGTCTTCTTGGGAATGATCGGTTCGCTGCTGGGTGTTGCTGGTGTCCTGGTCAACAGAATCAGATTTCCAGAACTGGAGAGACCATACAAAGTATGGGGCGGTGCGGTGACAGTAGTCATATCTACACTGATTTTTGCAGGACTAATGGTTAACAACTTTATCGAAGACCCTGTTATGTCAATTCTGGGACTTGTCATTGTACCGATTATCGGGGCAGTCATCTACATTTATTATGACAGGAAAAACAAGAAATCGCAGTAAATCATTAAAATTGTTGGGACAGTACGCAAACAGGGCTGTCCCAATCTTGCTGTGCAAATGTTCCAAATTTTGGGAAGCGCGCATCTGCCGTTGAAGGTAGTTTAAGGCTGTGATAGACTTTACCTAATTATAGCAGGGAGAGAAATGACCATGGGATTATCAAACTACGCAGAACAGATATTAAACATCTATAATTACTATAACGGAGCGATTATGGTAAATCGCAGAGGGATGATCGAATATTACTATAACAATCGAAAAGACATCAATACATTGACAGAAAAAAGATGTCCTAGGGAAAAGCCTTTTCGAAATCTATTCCAGCATCGACATGGAGAACAGCACGCTGATGGAAGTGATGCGTACCGGCCAAGCGATGTCTAGCGTTTATCAGAGCCTGGTTAACTTTAAAGGAGAGAAATATGGTGCAATCTGCAGCACGTTTCCCATCTTTGACAACAATAAAATCATCGGCGCCATCGAGATCTTTCTCTATTTGGAAGAGCGCGATAAATACATGAACATCTTCATCACAGGTGCAGAGGCCAAGGGGCCAAAGCGCTATTATGTTCTGGATGATATCATTTCTGTTTCCAGATCTATGAATCTTCTCAAAGGGAGGATTTTAAGATTGTCAGACACGGATTCCACTGTGATGATCTATGGAGAGACGGGCACTGGCAAAGAATTGGTCGCACAAGCAATACACGCTAACGGCAGACGGAGCGGAAAGCGCTTTCTCTCTCAGAATTGTGCTGCGATTCCAGAAAACCTGTTAGAAAGTATTTTGTTCGGTACTGTCAGAGGTGGGTATACTGATGCAGAAAATCGAATGGGGCTCTTTGAAGCGGCTAATGGCGGCACCCTGTTTTTAGATGAAATCAACTCGATGGATATTTCTGTGCAGGCAAAATTCTAAAAGCGATAGAAGAACAGCAAATTCTCAGAATCGGCGGTTTGGAGGAGATTCCCATCGATGTGCGCGTCATCGCAGCCATGAATGCCGATCCGTGGCAATGTAGAAGAAGGACTATTGCGGGAGGATCTCTATTATCGCCTGAAGGTGGTGCAGCTGAATATACCTCCTTTAAGAGATAGAAAAGAGGATATCCTGCCGCTGACCGCTTACTACCTCGATTTTTTTATACAGGACAATGCAGAAGCAGATTAAAGACCTTTCTGACGAGGTAAAAATCTTTTGTTCTTTCATTATCAATGGCCAGGGAATGTGAGAGCTGAGGAATATGATCGAAAGCGGTTTTAACCTCTGCGAGGGTGAAATCATCGAAAAGGAAGACATCGATATCAACTTATTTAATTTGGCGAACGAAAACACGAGTGGTTTAAAAAGCGGACAAGGGTGGTGAAGGATTTCTGAAAGAGCAGATCCGGATTTTTGAACGCAAAGCCATTACAGATGCCATTAAAAAGTGCGATAACTTGATAAAAGCGGCTGACTGTCTGGGCATCAGCCGCCAGACGCTGAACAACAAGATGAAAGAACTGGAGATTACAGAGCATCTGGTGACATAGGAGATCGTGATATGCAGAAATTAAGAGAGTATGCGCAGGAGGTATTGAATCTATATAATTATTTTAACGGTGCAATTATCTTCGATCAGAATGCAGTGGCGGTATACTATTATAACAATCGACAGGATATCAACAATTTGACAGAGGAAGATGTGGTGGGCAAACACCTCAGCCAGATTTATCCAAACCTTGACCTGTCAAGCAGTACAATTATAGAGGCCCTGACAAAAGGCATACCGACATCTAATAAAGCGCAGAGAGTAAAGACGTTCAAGGGGCGAGAATTGAACGAAGTGAACACGACAATTCCCATCTTCGAGAACGACAACATTATTGGAGCGGTAGAGGTGTCAAAATATATCATCGGGGACGAACTTCACCAGAATATTTTTGTTACGCCAGTGACAATGGGGCAGCATCGGCAGCTATATACTGCAGATGATATCATATCTGACTGTATACAACTACAAGAAGTGAAACGCAAGATTAAAAAGGTAGCCCAGACGGATTCCTCCGTATTGATCTTTGGCAAGACGGGCACGGGAAAAGAAATGGTAGCGGAATCTATACATACAGGTGGGAAGCGAAAAGCAAAGCGATTTATCTCACAGAATTGTGCGGCGATACCAGCGTCTCTGCTAGAGAGCATCTTGTTCGGTACGGTAAAAAGGCAGTTTTACCGGGGCGGAAAAATAGAATCGGTCTGTTGGAAAGTGCCGATGGAGGGACGCTGTTTCTCGACGAAATTAACAATATGGATCTCAGTATACAGGCGAAAATTTTGAAAGCCATTGAAGAGCAGAGAATAACCCGGGTGGGGGATTATGAATCGAAGCTTATCGATGTGCGAATCATTGCGGCGACCAATCAGGATCCCTGGCAGCTCGTCAAGGATATGAGATTGAGAGAAGACCTTTACTATCGGCTGCGGGTCGTGCAGATTGACCTGCCTCTATTATCAGAACGAAAAGGCGACATTGACCTGCTCACCAAGTATTTTATTAAGAAATACAATAAACGGATGGGCAAAAACGTGATGGGACTCAATGGAGAGACGGAACGATTTTTTCATACATATCCCTGGCCGGGAAACGTCAGAGAACTAGAAAACACCGTCGCAGGGGCTTTTAACTTTGTCGAGGGTCATTTTATAAAACTGCAGGATATCAGTTGGTATGATGGAGGTAAAGAAATGGAGGATGACGACTTCTGCGATCGGTTTTTGACAGGTGGGACGTTGAAGGATATGGTCAGAAATTATGAAAAGCATCTGATTGAAGAAGCCATGAGACAATCGGCAGATTTTACCACAGGTGGCGCAAAAGCTAGGGATCACCAGGCAGAATCTAAACCATAAGATGAAACAGTATCACCTACAGATGCCAGCGGGGGAAATGAAAATATTTTTGACAGTGAGAAAAAATTTTATATGTTCTGAAAGAGGGAACGGCGGTCAGCCTGCAGGAGTAAAAAATAAAGGTTGAAATTCTAACGATTTTAATAAAAGTGGATTCTATGTAAACGAAAGAATTCACTTTTTATTTGGCACAGTTATTGCGTTACATATCAGAAGTAAATAGATTGGAGGTATGATAATGACAGATAAGAGAATGGATATCGAAGCGATTCCGGGAGAAAGGTGGTTCCCAAGGAGTCGAATTTTGAAGAGGACCTTTGTGAATATTGGGGAGACTGGGGAGTCTGCTCAGAAGTAGATACGCTGAAGGCGGTTTTGATGCGCAGACCGGGTAAAGAAATTGAACACTTTGACGCGGCAGCGGTGAGATTCTCGCAGGAACCAGTTGATATCGAACTCATGAGAAAACAACATGATGATGTCGTGAATATCTACAGGGAGTTTGGGGTCAAAGTGTTTTATGTGGAAAAACCAACGAGAAGATCGACCGAATGCAATCTTTGCAGAGACTTGATGTTTATGACTCCGGAGGGCGCAATTCTGACAAGACCGGGTATGGCGGCACGGCGTGGTGAAGAAAGATATATTGCGGAGGCACTGGGAAAGCTGGGTGTACCGATTCTCAGAACCATCACAGGAGACGGAATGTTTGAAGGTGCCAATGCCATGTGGGTAGACCGCCATACCTGTGTAGTTTCTACTGGCAGCAGATGCAATGGAAGCGGCTATGAGCAGGTAAAATACGAATTGAACCGGATGGGTGTGGAAGTGTATCACATGCAGCAGCCTTACAGCAATATTCATATTGACGGTTTGATGAACCCGCTGAGCAATGAGGCTGTGCTGATTCATGCATCTCAAGTGCCTTATGACATCATCGACATGCTGAAAAAGAAGGGTTTTCAAATTTTGGAAGCGCCGTCCAGGACGGAAGTGAGAGAGTCCTTCGGCTGCAATTTTGTCGCTCTGGAACCAGGGCACATTTTGATGCCGGAAGGAATCCTCGCACACAGGAATTATTGGAGAAGTATGGAATCAAAGTGCAGACGGTAGAAATTTCTGAAATTATAAAAGGCAAGGGTGCGCTGCACTGCATCACAGCGTATTTAAAAAGAGGTTAGAGGAGAAAGACAAGATGGAAGAAAAAAAAAGAGAATAGAAATCGACGCTTTAGCGGGCGAACGGTGGTTTGCGAAAGAGACAACCATCATTGAGGATATGTGCGATCTTTGGGGCGACTGGGGTGTCTGCTCCGAAGTCGATCCCCTGCGTGACGTTTTGATGCGGCGGCCGGGAGCTGAAATGGAAAAATTCGATTGGCAGGCGGCCAGATTTAAGGCGCCAATTGATGCAAAACGATTCAGGGCACAGCATGACGCTTTGGCAGACATCTACAGAGATCACGGTGTCAGGGTTCATTACATAGAAGAGCAGCGAAGCGACCGACCCAATGCCCTCTTTTGCCGGGACTTAGTGTTCATGACGCCGGAGGGCGCCATTGTGACTAGACCGGCTATGGAAGCGCGACGAGGAGAGGAGCGTTTCGCAGCAAAGAAATTAGCGGACTTAGGCGTTCCCATCATCAGAACGGTCTGCGGCAGTGCCACCTTTGAAGGGGCCATGGGTCTTTGGATTGATCGTCACACAGTCGTTTTAGCTTCAGGGGTCAGAACGAATCAGGAAGGCTACGAGATGGTAGAGGAAGAATTGCGGCGCATGGGAGTCACCGATATTTTACACATGCAGATTCCTTATGGCCACGCCCATATCGACGGATTGCTCAATATGGCCAGTCAAGAGATAGCTATGATTCATGCATCACAGGTTCCCTATGATGTCTGCGATGCACTGAAGAAAAAGGCATCAAACTGCTGGAATGCCCGTCACAGATTGAAGCAAAAGAGGGGCTGGCTATCAACTTTGTAGCCATTGAACCGGGGCTTGTGGTTATGCCGGCAGGCAATCCCCGGTCCCAGGAACTGCTCGAACAAAATGGAATTAAAGTCATACCGGTGCAGTTTGATGAGATCTTGAAGGGTTACGGAGCGATTCACTGCTGTACGGCATTTTTGAAAAAGAGGTTAAGAATGAAACGAATATTTATCAATGGAAAAATTAGAGCAATTGATGCAGAAAATCGTCTTTATCAGGCTATGGGCTGTGAAGACGGAAAGATTGCAGCGCTGGGTACCAAGGATGAGGTCATCAAGGCGATGGGCGATTGTGAGATTGTAGATCTGGCTGGCCGAGACGTATTGCCTGGCTTCATCGACGCACACATTCATCTTCTGGACCACGCCATCTTTGAGAAGAAAACGGCACTTCTCAGCGGGGTGAAGAGTGTAGAGGAACTGGTTCAAACCATGAAAGCGTATATTGCCGATGAGAATATTCCTGAAGGCCAGTGGGTTACCGGTTTTGGCTGGGATCAGGAGGCTTTTCCCGATGGACAGTTCCCTACCTGTGAGCAGTTGGATCAGATTACAGACAAGCACCCGCTGATGCTCAATCGAAGATGCGGAACCATCTGCGCTGCCAATTCTATGGCCATGAGGATTGCTGGAGTGGACCGGAATACCAAAGACCCACAGGGTGGAGAACTGGTGAGATTTGCTGATGGTTCTCCTACTGGCGTCATGCTGGAAAGTGCGATGAGCTTAATCGGGGACTGCGTGCCAAAGATCGGAGATAAGCTGGAATTAAAAGAACTGCTGGCCTTTTCTTTTGACGAAATGGTTAAGAACGGTGTAACCGTGTGTCATACAGAGGACTTTTATTCCGTGAGTGACAAACGCGCGCTTTGGGAAGCATACTTGGAACTATTTGCTGAGGGACGAATGCCCATTGATCTGGTTCTGCAGCTGCGTATTCACAGACCGGATCAACTGCAGGAGTTTTTGATTTTGGATTTCATTCCTGGCAGCGTTTTGGCAACGTCAAAATCGGTCCCATCAAATTTCTTGGCGACGGATCACTGGGGGCCTGGTCAGCGGGACTCAATGAGCCGTACAGCGATAAGCCGGATACCTGCGGCTGTCTTTACTGGAACAAAGAGGAACTTGCCCGTATTGCCAAAGAGATTGTCGATCACGACTTTGACTTGACTATTCATGCCATCGGAGATGCAGCGGTGGAAAATTTTCTCGATGGATGTATCTCTGTCAAAGAAGAAATCAAAGCGAAGGGACTGAGACCGTCGATTATCCACAGCCAGATTATGAATGAACGAATCTTTGAAAAATATAAAGTGGTGGACGCTATCGGTCTGGTACAGCCTATGTACATCCATTCTGACTGGAGTATCGCAGATGACAGGGTAGGGGAGAGGATGAAGACCAGTTATTGCTTTAACTCTATGCTGAAACAGGGCATCAGGCTGGCAGCAGGCTCAGACCTGCCCATTGAATCAGTCAATCCGCTGGAAGGAATCCAGGTCAACGTGACGAGAAAAGATCTCACAGGTCAGCCTGAGGGCGGGTGGTACCCAGAGGAGCGCCTCAGCAGACTGGAGGCTGTCAAGATGCATACTATTTACGGGGCTTATGTTTCCAAAGATGAGGATCGGCTTGGCTCTCTGGAAGTCGGCAAACAGGCAAACTTTTGTCATTCTGTCTGGCGATGTGTTTACCGTGCCGGAGAATGAGATCAAAGAGATTAAGGTGCTGGAGACATATATCGACGGCGATTGTAAATACAAAGCATAACAGGAGGAGAATGAGATGAGAAAAATTGGCCGCAAGGCATAAAAATGGGCGTAGCCCTGACCTTTGATTTAGACGCAGAGACTTTCTGGTTTTCCAGAACTATGGACAGCAAAAATAATCCGAATCTGATGGCAGAAGGTGCATATGGACCCAATGTAGGAGTGCCGAGAATTTTGGATATGCTGGACAGACAGCAGTTGAAAGCGACCTTCTTCATTCCAGGCTGGGTCATTGAGCAGCATACAGAGACCTGTCGGGAAATCGTCAGACGAGGACATGAAATCGGCTATCACGGTTATCTTCATGAGACGACCTACTTCCCGGAACAGGATCGAGAATTGGTGGAGAAATCAAAGAGAATCATGAAAAAGAACTGCTGGGGGTAGAGCCGCTTGGTTACAGAGCGCCGGAAGCGATTTTGACCGAAGAGACGATTGCGAATGTCATGGCTAGCGGTTTTGAGTATTCTTCTAATACGATGGCTTGCGACTGGCCTTATTATCACGAAAGTGGAGATGGCGAGAAACTGATAGAACTACCTTTCTCCTGGCTTTATGATGACACGTCTCACTTCTTCTTTACTCTGCAGACGCCGGAGAGAAGGAGGATCTGTTCGCCGTCTTATGTAAAGGAAATCTGGCAGAGTGAGTTTGACGGACTGTACGATGAGGGCGGACTGATGACTCTGGTACTCCATCCCCAGTGCATCGGCCGTGTCAGCCGGGTTAATATGCTGGAGGACTTGCTTTGCTATATGAAGACCAAAGCGGGTGTCGCCATAGGCCCTGCACTGGATATCAGCAGGCTGGCGAGAGAAGGCCTGGAAGAATCTTTAAATTCTTAAAATTCTTAAAAGAGTGTACTTTCTACCGGAAAATATGTTACTATGTTTTTAGAGATTAATATTTCCAACAATAGCAGCATCATTACAGAAGGGAAGAAGGTCATGAAGAGAATAAGAAGGCTCATTTTGCACTTTGTTATCGATCAGTATGATTTTGACGGCAACGGCCATATACGCATTTGGGCAGACAATAGATTCAGTAAATCAGGGGAATGTAAGCGACAGTTCTTCGAAAAGAACTGAAATTGCAAGTGATGGATACGGGAAATCGTTTTCCAGGTGTGGAGAACTCCTCGTCATTCCCCAAGTTAAAATGAACCGAAAAGGCGCAAAATCGGCAGAGGGAAAAGCTGAGACTGAAAGCCTTTTATTATCCGCCCACCCGGAAAGGCACGAACTTTCGCTGGGTATCTACCAACCGAAAAGTGGCTAAGGTGACGTCAGATGGCATTGTAAAAGGCATCCGTCCGGGCAGAACTAATATCGTTGTATCCCAGCGCTCAAATCCCAGTGTCAGAGCCATTTGCAAGGTTACAGTGGGTTATTCGATCAAATATCACACCAAAGGCGGCAGACTGGCCAGAAGAAGTCCGCGTGTCTACTATAACGAAAGAGTCACCCTCAAAGACCCGGTAAAAAAGGGTTATGAGTTTAAAGGCTGGTATATAGACCGCGGCTGTACGAGGAAGATTACCTATATTGACAAGGATGCGGACCGAGACTATACGCTCTATGCAAAATGGGAAAAAGAATAGGACAAGAAGAAATGTGCATAGAAAAGGGGACTGTCAGAAATGACAGTCCCCTTTGTAATCTATTCATGTGCAAATCCGCCGTCGTGGGTTTCTTTTGCCCGATATAATGCCACATCGGCTGCCTTTGACAAAGCCACATAGGTATCTCCTTGCTTTGCCAGTACCGCGCCGGCAGATAGGGTGATGGCAGGCATATTCCGTTTTGCGGCTTCTTTTGCCAGGGTTTGATTGATATCTTTCATGATTCTCTGTGCAACAGAGTAATCGTCGGTATCCGCTACAAAGATTGCAAATTCATCGCCGTGAAGACGGGAAGCGATATCGATGGTCCTGATACGTCCGACAATCATCTGGGCAGTCAATTTGATGACTTCGTCCCCGATATTGTGACCGTAATTGTCATTGACCTGTTTGAAATGGTCGCCGTCTATCATGATGAAGATTCCGCTGTCATCTGGTTCCATTTCGGTGAGGATTTTAGTCATGTTTTTCTTGAAAGAACTGAAGTTCATCATGCCGGTCAATTCGTCGATGGCAGCTTCTTTCTGCGCGGCCTTCAATGCGATTTGCAGACGTTTCTGTGTCTGGCCCAGCTCTACATAGGCCTCTTTTAACTCGCGATTCTTAAGTGCCCGGCTGATTTGATTCAGGATATAAATCAGCAGCAGTTCGATGAGCAGCAGCGGTACCAGCCAATTACCTAAGGTTGCCTTGAGCATAGATAAGAATGGGATGAGCACGAGAAAACTGTAATCATCTTCTTGTAACAGATAACCGTAATAGCGGCTGCCATCGATAGTAATTGAGTGAGCCTTGTCACTGCTTTTCGCAAGCAGTGACAGGTTATCTTTAAATGATTCTCGGAAATTGTAAAAAGAAGTGGCAGAGGCAATCTTCTTTTTGCTTTTTCTATCTCGTCGTCATCGTTCTCGTCGATAGCTGCCAACTCTCTTTTGGCTTCATCAATTCGCGCCTTCGCCTCTGGGATGGAGTCGTGAAAACTGCTCCCCAGATAGGCCTCGGTGGTGCTGCCGATGATCGTACCGTTTTGATTATATAGGATGACTTGTTCACCTTTGAAACGATTCATGGAATGAATCAGATCCTGGATATTCCCCATTTTGATGTCATAGGCGAAGACAGTTTCTTTGTCAGGCTGCAGCTGAGAAATGGTTGACAAAATATAATGGTTGGCGTAGCTCATGTAGGGCGGCGTGAAGACGATTTTGCCTTCTCCGGCAGCAGCGTCCTTGTACCACGGGCGCTCCGTGGCAACATAGCCCGTCTTTTTCGTACTCTGCGTAAGGCGTGTCCCAACTGTAAAGGTAACGTCCCTTATAATACATGTAAAGACCGTCAAAGGTATCACCTTCGATATCCAACATTTTAGTATCTATAGTTTTCAGGTAGTTCCAGATTTGGTCGGGATCGGGATTGTTTTCGATTTCCCGCGACAGCATTTCTGTAAAAATCTGAAAAGAGTGTTTATAATCTGCAAGGACGTTATTAAAATCGTCACGAGTGTCAGTGGCTTCTTCTATGAGGTATTTGTCAATTGCGTTAGATTCGTGAATACTGATAAAAATATCCCTGCAATATTGACGATGATAAATATGGCAGTAAAAAGTAAAGTCTTTTTGTGTTCTGTCAGCTTGTGTAGGTCCATCTTCTTTTATCTCCCTAATTAAATACTATACCTTTATCATATCATATTTGATGATGGTTATGAAGGTGAATTTTCGGAAATTTTGGTAAAACAAAGGGACTCCCGCAGCAAATTCCTGAAATAGATTCCTGAAATCGATTGCGCGCCTTCATTAAACAAAAACAGGATATTATGGCACAAAAAGGCTATCCAGACCTGTATCTGCGCCTTCATTTTTAATTTTTTGAATTTACTTGCACTACTCCCTTTGCAAAACGTGTGGAAAACAAGCATATTTCTTTTTTTTGTCTCTTTTCCTTGATCTGTAGAACCGTGTTTGAAACAGAATGTCTCATAAATGTAAAATAAAGGAATTTTATTCGTTCTGAATCTTTGGAATGCGCAAGTAATGGAAAATAATTTGCGAATGAAGGCGGATTGGTTTACAATAATCAAAAAATGTGCCATTAAGGATTAAAAATTGAAAATGAAGGCACTTTTTGTTTCCGCTGTCACAGGGTTGTGAAGAAGGAGTGTCAACCTTTGTTTCATGCGCTTGCCGCGGGGATGCCCATTCCTTCTACACAGAAAAGAGAATTGTGGTATAATGAACGCACAATCCTACAGCTTCGCTTTTTGCCCCGCAAGCGTAGCGAGCGGCTAGGCAAAACGGACAGCGCAGCGAACAACGTGAGCGGAGGAGTATGCGAAGCATACGTTGCTGCAATGTAGGAATCATTGAATCATGTGCCCCGATATTATTCATAGTGGAATGCACATGGCATAATTCTATGTTGGGACAGGAGTGTAAAGCGTGATGAAGGAAGAACAAAAACAACGATGATAGCGGTGGCGGGCAAAGGGGGGAGTCGGAAAGACTTCCATCGCAGCCGCCATGGTAAAGATACTGACAAAGAGGTTCCCCGGAAAGCGGATTCTCGCCATCGATGCGGACCCGGCGGTGGGACTAGCCACGGCCCTGGGGATTGAAGAGGGGAAGACCATCGACGACATCCGTATGGAAGTAGTGGAGACTGTCGAGGACGGACAGACCAAAGCCGCCATCGAGCTTCTGGGGAAGCAAAATATCAAATTTACGACGCTGTGAGCGAACAGAACGGATTTGCGTTTATCGCAGTGGGGAGACCGGAATCCGCTGGCTGCTACTGCAAGATCAATTCCTATCTGAAGGACGTGATCCAGATGCTGTCGGAGAATTTTGATTACGTGGTCATCGACGGAGAAGCCGGCATCGAACAGATCAACCGCCGGGTGATGGAGAAGGTCACCCACCTGGTTTTGATCACAGACGCCAGCCGCAAGGGGATACAGGTGGTGCAGACCATCAAAGGCGTGGCAGATCGTCTGGTCATGTACGACAAGATGGGTGTCATCGTAAACCGCATTCCCGGCCCAGAAGCCAAGAATTTGGTCGATACAGGCGTGCTGCCTGTCCTGGCCTATATCCAGAGTGATGATCAACTGGCGAAGTTTGACCTGCTAGGGGAGAATGTCTTTTTCCTGCCCGATGAGGCAGAAATCGTCCGGGGTGCGGCGGAGCTTTGGCGGCTCTGGGAATTATCGAAACAGGAGAGAAACAGTGAAAGATTTAAAACATTTATATTACTTCGAAAACTTATTAGAAGAGGTGAACAACGACTTGGTCAGAGAAGGTCTGCAGCGGGGCGACATCGCCATCGGCAGCGTCTGCCTCTGATTCCAGAGGTTTTGCTCAACCTGCCGGGTACCTTTGCCGTGCGTCTGCGCGCACCGCGGACCGGCTCCATCGAAATGGGCACCTACTACATGACCAGCCTTCTCTGCGAAGGCTGCCGCGCCTATCTGGAGAGCCTTAGAGGGCGGATACGAATTTTTTGACTGCATACTGGCGCCGGACGCCTGCGCCTCAGATGAACCGTTGCGTAGAGAATATCGAGAAGCTGCAGTTATGCAACAAGGAAAAATTCTTTGTATCCTATGCCGACGTTCCCATGAAGGCGGACGAAACGGCGTTAGCCCACTACGTCAGGCAGATGCGCCTGCGGGTGCTTGCACCTTTGTCGGAGGTGTACGGAATCGATGTCTCTGATGGGGCTTTGCGGCAGGCGGTAGAAAATCAAAACCGAATCAACGGACTGATTACGGAGATCGGGTCTTTTCGCAAAGAAGAAAATCCGCCGATTACAGGATATGAATTTGCAGTTTTGTGCCTTGCAACCTATAGCTGTCCCCATGATCTTCTGATAGAGAAGCTGGAAGAGACTTTGGCAGAAGTGCAGGAACGAAAACCCGATGAGAAGAACAATTTCCGTGCCCGTGTTCTGCTGGCAGGCTCGGAGCTGGACAGTCCAGAACTGGTCAAGCTGGCTGAGGAAGCAGGCGCCTACGTGGCGGCGGACCGTTTCTGTTTCGGCTCCTTCCCAGAGCGGCAGCCTTTGCTTTTGACAGAAGATGAGGATGTCCTGACGCAGATCTGCAGGCAGTATATGATGCGGGGCCAGTGTCCGCGCTACATGAATACAGAGAAGATCGAAGCGCGCAAGGCTTACATAGACAGCCTGGCAAAGGAGTACAAGGCCGACGGCATCATTTATCAATATCTGAAATTCTGTGATTACTGGGGTTATGAGCAGGCCGCATCCACCCATATCATGCGGCAGGAGTACGGTTATTCCGTCCTTTCCATCGACCACCCTTAGTCCGTGGAAGTTCCGGTCAGATTCGTACCAGGATCCAGGCTTTTGTGGAAAGCATCGAAATCAAGAAACTGCAGAAGGGGGCGAAGTAATGGGAAAAGAACTAGGAAGCGGCCGCCTGGGCGAGCTGTACAACGGGAAGAAAGCAAGGAAGCGCCGGGAGTGGCGCGGTTTCAAGGACACCTGGTACGCCTACACCCAGTGGCTGAAGATATGGAAGGTCCTGATCAAGTTCATGGCAAAGCCGAGAAACATCAAAGGCTTTTTCCGCTATCGCTGGATGCTGAACTATCTGGCGGTACCAGATTTTTTTGATCGTCATACGGAAGGCATGCGGGAGAGCAGCTTCGCATGGCTCATACGGGATTGGGGCTTATCGTAGCCGACATGTGCGATGGTTAACACGGTGTTCAAGGCAGACCTCGCATCGGCAACGACAAAGAACTGAGTAACCGAATCGTGCTCTTTGATGAAAACATGATGAGTGAAATCATGAATGGATTCCCCCAATCTGCAGTGGGTATCGGTAGAGGTGCCTGCCATCTATACCAGCGCCATGATGAATCAGACTGGCGTATCTCACTATATCGACGTAACCAGCGAATACGGTGTGCCGGGCGATGTGTGCCCGATGCCGGCGGCGGAACTGGGCTGGCCATCGACGACGACTTTCCTCTGATTGGAAAGTGTGCGGTGCAGTGCAATACAACCTGTGATGGAAGCGCCATGGGCAATGGCATCGAGGCCAGACGCTTCAAGATTCCGACTTTCCAGCTGGCAGTGCCGATCCGCCATACGCAGGAAAGTGTACAGGAATATGCTGCTGATGAGATCAAAATGCCATCCACTTTATCGAGGAGCAGACCGGAGAAACCTTTGACTGGGACGCTTTCTTTGCTTCCATGAAGCGGTTTAACAAAGAATCCCAACACGCCAAGGAGTGGCTGGAGATTTCCCGCACCCCTTATCCCCAGGTTATCGGAGACAACCTGGCGCTGTATCGTTACGGTGTCTATCAGGCGGCAGGCGGCAGAAACGACGACTTCCTGAAGGTGGACGAAAAATTGACGGCTCTGGCTATGCAGGCCTTTGAGCGCAAAGCGCCGGTAGTGAAAGAAGTCCGCCATCGTGCCATCACCTGGGGCGTGCAGGCTGCCTACTATACAGCCTTTCCGATCTGGATGCAGAACTGCTGGGGCATCGTGCCTATTGCGGATATGCTGAGCCTGGTTTCCATGGACGAGATCAACACAGAGGACAAAGAGCAGGCTATTTACGATCTGGCACACCTTTACGAGAACATGATTATGAGAAACCGCTCCAACGGCGGATACGAAGTGGGCGTGGAGGCCCTTTGGCGCTACTGCGAATACTTTAACGTGGATATGGTGGTCATGTACACCCATATGGGATGCAAGGCCATGAGCGGCTATCACGGTATCTTTGAAGAGGAAGCCCGCAAGCACGGCATCCACCTGATTTGGGTAACCCATAACCTGATGAAACCGGAGGACGCATCGAGAAAAGACATGCGTATGGAAGTCAATCGCTATATGCGCACCGTGCTGAGAGAAGAACCCCTCGACCCGTCACTGGAGGATTTCGACGACGCCAAGTGTTGGTAATGGACTGGTCCCAATTTGCGCAGCAAATTGCAGGTAGGACCCCGGTCAGGAGTGCAGCGCTTTAGTGCGTGCCTTTTGCCCCGGCTTCAGCCGGAATGGCAAAACGGACAGCGCAGCTGACAAAGTCGGCGGAGGAATGTCATGGAATGACATGTTGGCCCTCTACGGCCTAGACTGGTCCCAATTTGCTAGGTCATACTTTTGATGTTGAGGAAAAGAGAATGAACTATTTTGGCGGTTGTGACGCCGGAAGTACCTATACAAAGAGTGTAATTATAGATGAGACGGGGGCAATCAAAACCTCGGTGATTAATAAGAGCCGGATCAATCCGGTGCTCAGCGCCCGTGAGGCTCTGGACGCTGCAGTTTCCCAGGTGGATGATCTTGCGAGTGCAGAGGATCTGACCTACCTTGTGGGAACGGGATACGGACGTAACAAAGTCCCTTTGCCGATGAAAACATTTCGGAAATCAGCTGCCACGCCATGGGTGTACATGTGGTCAACCCAGAAGTCAAATCCATCATCGACATCGGCGGGCAGGACGTCAAAGGCATCGCCATCGATACCGACGGAACCGTGTTGAATTTTTGCCATGAACGACAAATGCGCAGCGGGAACCGGCAGATTTTTCGAAACCATGGCAAGAGCCTTCGAAATGTCCCTGGACGAGTTTTCGGCACTGTCCCTAAAGGCAAAAAACGTGATTCCCATCACTGCCCAGTGTGCCGTCTTTGCAGAAAGTGAAGTCATCTCCCTGGCAGGGAGGGCAAACCGATGGAGGAAATCGCAGCGGGAATCCAGGTATCTGTTGCGAAGCGGTGTTTTGTCATGGCGAAAAAGCGGGCGTCACGGACAGCGTGACTTTGACAGGAGGCTGTGCCAAGAACGGCGGATTGAAACAAGCCATTGAAAAGGTATTGAAGGTCAGGGTCGTGGATCTGGCTGTGGACCCGCAGCTAATGGGCGCTTTGGGAGCAGCCGAGTTTGCGCGGCAGAAAGGAATGGCATTATGATATTAAAAGTAGTATTGATTATCGTCTGCGTGGTCGTTGCATTGTTTTTGCTTAGTCTTTTGGTGTTTTTCTTTAATTTGGACATGAAGATGGCGGCAAAGCTGGGGGATCTGCTGGCGCCTCATTATGACAAAATTAAACGAGACAGGATGGTCTGATTGCCATGCGGTTATATGACAAATTGATTTCGCAGGCGCTGCAGTTGATCGCATCTGCCGAAGGCGGACAGATGGTGCGGGGCGAATGCCGGGGTGAGGCCTGCCGTGACAGCGGAGAATTTGACCTGGTCTTGAAATCGGATATGGCCTATGAGCTGGGCGGCGGGAATCTTCCGGCTGTCAGCGGCCTCTTCTATACTTCTGATCAAAGCTTCGTGCCGCAGGACGAAATCTGGCGGCTGGGTCCGGATCTTTCTGAAATTGAAGGGGATGTGCCCTATGCCAGGCTGACGCTGATCCGTGTGCCAGAGGGGTGTTTTTCTGGTGAGGCGGAAGCCTATTCCGACCTGCGGAAGATGGAGTACACGCGATACCATGTCAACCCGGAGGGTACATGATGCGGATTTCTGCGGCTAGTGAGCGCGAGCCGGTGCGCATCAGCCGTAAAGCCCTCGAACAGGGACTTTCTTTTTGAAAAGGTGGGGCGCTCTTTTCTCAAAGGATATCACACCCATCCAAAGGCAGCGGCAGTGAAGCTGATCTTTGTGACAGCGGCTGATTTTCCATACGAGCAGCTTGCCAATCTGGCGCACCAGGGGAGCAGATTACAAAATCGATGAATCACATTTTCAACAACCTAGTCATGGATTGTTCGTCCTGTAATCTAAAACCGGTCTGCGACGAGGTGGAAGGACTGCGGGAGCTGCACCAGGCAGCATTGACGAAATAAAAACGTGGAGCGGAGGAAAATTGATCGTATTCAATTTTCACCCGTTTTTTAGTTGTGTGGACGAATTGTGGTATGAGACGCACAGGCATTTCTTAAGAATTCTTAAATATGTTGCCTATATATTGACTGAATGAAATTATAGGATAAAATGAAAAGAGAAGGGGTTATTAGGAGAAAAGGAAAAACTATGCTAGATATATTACCAAGTTTATTGATGATTGTGGCGCTTTTAATTAAGGCCGTAATCGCGGCAGCAATTATTGCAACGCCGATTTTGCTGTACAAGATTTATCAATTGCTACGGGGAAGAGTGTAAAGTATGGGGAGGAAAAGTATGGTATTTAAAATTGATAAAAACAGAGCGATTACACGCGCTTTCAAAGTCGCATTTGTTTTGATGCTTTGTTCCAGCCTTTTGCCGTGGTTCGACCGAGGTGACAATGCACCTTTGTTCTGGGGATATGAGGTTGTGATGGAGCATTACCTGTGGATCCCCTTTGTTATCCTGATTCTGTTCATTTGGACGTTAGAAGACAAGTCGAAACGGTGGTATGCTCTCTTGGGGAAGCAGCCTTTGCAGGAGTTTTGGGGATCTATATCTATTCCATCCTCTATTTCAAAAGATACCTATGGACTATCTATGAACCTGATGCCGCCATGGATTTGCATTTTGGCTTGTCCAGCGCAATGGGAACCTTTGGCTGTCGGCATTCCTGGCAGTAGCAGCCTTTGCTCTTTTTCAGTGGTATCTTTATGGCAAAGTGAAGTTGGGGAAATAAAATGAAAAAACTTTTAAAAAATCCGCTGCTGCCGTTACTATTGGCAGCATGCATCTGTGTGATTTTTGGGGTGTTTATGTCTGGCGACCCTTTCCCGGCAAAGGAGATATACGGATATAAACCGCTGGTCTATATCAATGATCGAGTTTATGGGGAAATCGGCATTGTTGCAAAATCTCCGCCTGAGGGGTTTTCGCTGGCAGGGACGGTAAAAAGAGAAGGTGTCGAGTTTGGACCCCATGGTGGAGAGAAATTTTGCAGCCAATATGCTAGATGTAGGTACAGAGATTTTTTTACGAGCGAAGATCACCCTGACGAAATCTATATAAAACTGGAGGAGTCAAAGTACAGTAAATATATACATCATGTCGAAGAGGACTCTGATTAAATGATAGGAAGGAAGACGTGAATGTAGCAGAATTTCGACTCTAAAATTTGTTTGGTATATAAAGAGCGTAATTGGAAAGGATGCGTGCTTTTAAAAATAGTTGTAATAAACATAGTACAAAAGGAGATAAAAGTGGTAAAGCATATGAAAAAAAATAATATGTACGGTATGCATGGTTGCTGCAATATGTTTCTGTTTCGTGGCTTGTTCTTCAGAGCCAAGTGATAATAAGAGTGAGGCAGTATTGAATTCAGTTCAGGATAAGATTATTCTATCTTTTACCGGCGTTGAAGATGATTCTTCAGAAATAAAAAAGTATCCTATAAAGCAAAAAAATATGTCAGATGATTCATTTACACTAGAAGGAATATTAGTTTATGCGTGCGATAAAAATTTGAGTTACATTGAAGCAACTGATGAAAACAAGTCAGAAAAACTCGCGCCTGGAAAAGAAAAAGCCATAAATTCGAATATGCCTATGATGAAAAAAGTGGAATTTGTAAAAGTTGTAGGCTACAAGTATACCCAAAATGGGAGAACCTGCATAGATACTTTTTGACAATGTGATGGTAGTTCATAGAGATGGATCCACTTATCTGGGAAATATCCATTACACAGATCAGGATATATTAGACAGAGCTGATGTAAAAACAACCAACCGACTGCATATATATCGGATGATGAAGTCAGAGGAATCCTGATGTCTGTTGCAAATATTGCCAAGACTAAGGATACGACTATAGAGAAAGCATGCGAAGCAATCGGGATGTCTTATGATGATTATAAAGGATTGCTTTTGCGAGAGTCTAACGCCAAGGTTCCGTTAGATGAAATCAGAGGCACTCTTGTAGTTGTAGAGAGACTCAGGACATATGATGGTTTAACACTATCTGAAGCCTGTAAGACTGCTGGGATCGACTTTGAAGAATATGAAAAAATAGTAAAGAAATTATAAGTGATTAAGCTGATAAAGTATTTCTACCGACTGGCTAGCTGCAGTCTCAAAGGTGTATCAGACATGAAAAAGAGAGAACGGGATATTCTAAAACCAAATATCCTGTTCCCTCTTTTAATACATCTAAGTTCTGTAGTTGAGAAAAGAGGTGCTGCATGCCTTTCCACGGTGTTTTTATGTTTTGTGGATTGTTTGTTCAATCTGACATAACAGTCTTCTACAAATCAGAGCCGCATAAGCAGAACTGTCCGAAGCAGTTACTTTTGAAGAAAATTTTTACTGCAGAAAGGTTTCCAACAGCATAGAAAAAATAACAAGAGGTGCAATTTATACAAGAAAATGCAGATCATCACTCCTTTACAGAGGCGAAACGATGCATGCCTTAAGGTTCTTTGCACAAGGCTTTATGTCAAATCAGCGCAATGTTTATAACGTCCATAATGCCTAATCATGGGATTGCTCGGCGTAAAATGTACAAGTTAGGGGTATGCACCATGCCTTCTTTACAATAGAGTTAGGCTTTTGATGCTTTTTTAGAGACCTCGCGTAATGTTGCGGTGGTACCAGACGCTATATTTCGCAATGCACTTTGAAATAAAAAGCGGATTCCTTACAAAACCTACGAAGATACTACTTTCGGTTATTTTTGGTATCGCGAAGGGCTTTTGCAGCAGAAAGATTAGCCGGAAAAATAACCGAAATCAGATATACCCCTGTTGTAGTCTTCTGACAGTAACCCAGTACGCGAGAATAGGAAGATATGCCCAAAAGCGAAAGTTATCGTAACGGGGTATCATCCCGAGACAGTTATTCTGCTTACTGAGGTAGTTGCTTTATTTGCAGTCATGGCAAGTCTTTTTTCGGCGATAGGCGATAAATATATAAAAGGTAGATCGTAACCTGGTTATTTGCCATAAAATATAATTAGAAACTGGGATTTTACTGACTAGGTAAAAAGATTGAGACTCGTTTTTCGGTGTAAAAAGTGTTGGATATCAAAGAGTTTTCGCTGTAATTTCTGTGATTTCGTGTTATGGTATGCTTGTATTAGTTGACGGAAATGTGTATATGTACCGAATTGCAATAGAAAAACTTTACAGATGGAAAGAGAGCAAACGCCGCAAGCTTTTGATTATTGAATGCGAGAAACAGGTTGGGAAGACTTGGCTGATGAAAGAATTTGGCAGCAAGGCCTATGCGGATCTTCTTGACCGGCAGGATTACTTGATGATAACCGCCTTTAAGCAAGTCTGTATCGATGCACTCAAGCAAGTATTATTATGTCGGCGGCATGCCAGAAGCGGTACAGAGTTTTGTAGCAGATAAGGATTTTAACGAAGTTCGCAAAATTCAAAAGCGAATATTGGAGGCTTACGAACAGGACTTTTCAAAGCACGCCACTGTTGAAATTGTACCAAAAATCCGTATGATATGGAACAGCATCCCTTCACTGCTTGCAAAAAGAAAATAAGAAGTTCATCTACGGTCTTGTACGTGAGGGTGGACGGGCAAAAAGTACTATGAAACGGCCATTATGTGACTCAGCGATTGCGGGCTTATCCACAAGGTCAGCCGGTGAATGCGGGCGGCATTCCTCTGAAAGCCTATGAGGATTTACGAGCTTTAAACTGTTTATGGTAGATGGGGACTTCTGGCTGCATGACCGGCTTGCGCCAGCACACGCTGCTAGATGGCAATGATTTGTTTACTGAGTTCAAAGGTGCACTGACGGAACAATACATATGTCAGCAACTCAAAGTTATAGATGACTTAGGTGTTTATTACTATACCAATGATCGTGGTTCCTGTGAAGTAGACTTTATTGTTGATACCGGCGAACAGATTATACCGCTGAGGTTAAGGCGGAGATTAATCTGAAAGCGAAGAGTCTCAAAACCTATCACGAAAAATATAACCCTGAAATTTCCGTCCATACCTCGATGGCGAACTATAAAAAAAGAGGAATGGCTGGTCAACCTTCCACTGTATGCCGTGGAAGAGATTTACGGCATCACCACATTTGCAAATCTTAATAATTCTTAATTTTCGGCCACCTCCATTGACTGTGCGTGAATGGTAAGCTAGAATAAATTCTGAATTATTTTTGTAATTATTGAAACATTTTTAGAGAAAGAGCATCTTACTTTATAGGTGGACTATGCGAGAAGGAAAGAAACGTAAATTATTTGAAGCGGTGATCGAACCATGTTACGAAAATGTGTACCGTTTCATCCTCAGCCAGACAAAGGATCAGGAGTTGACACAGGATCTGACGCAGAACACATTCGAAAAAGCCTGGCTCAAGTTAGAACAGCTGCGGGATACCGAGGCGGCGCTGAGCTGGCTTCGTCCATAGCAAAACAGTGAAAAAATCTGTATTTCCGCGCACAAAACAGGGACAAACGCTCTTTATTTAAAGAAACGCCGTACGATGGCACTGAACTCGAGCTTATTGACTTGGAATGCAACGTTTTGGATGAAATACTCCTGAATGAATCAAAGATGGAGGCCATCAAAGCCTTGTATCAGGTAGAAGAAAAATACCGCGAAGTAGTGTGGCTTCGGATTATAGAGGAGATGGAATATGATGAAATTGCCGAGACTCTGGATATGAAAGAGGGAACGGTAAGAACCAGGTACAGGCGGGGGACTTATTTGTTTAAGAGAAGAATATGCGGAAGTAATAGGAGGTGAGAATCGTGAGTGAAGATGAAAAGAAAACATTTACCAGGGAAGAACTGTGCGAATTATTCAGACAGGCGGAGAAGGAGTATTCAGATCAGACTTATGGCGAAATCCCACCTCTTGATAAATCTTTTATGAACGCAAAGAAGTCCGACGATAAATCGTCAAAACGCAGAAGATATTCATTGATTGCGACTGCCGCCGCTTTGATGATCTGCATTGTTACTGCAGTCCATCCGATGATTGGAAACGATGCGGCCTATGGAGACAAGGGGGACTCTGCATCGGCTCTTCGGTAGTGATATGGGGATTGGAACCGACGAGCAAGACGGAACCGATCAGGAAAGAGAGTGCAAGGTGGAAATCGACGATCTGAAAAATATAGAGGAAGCAAAAAGACCTGTGTAGGGATCTGTATGTGCCGGAATATCTGCCAGAGGGGTTCGAACTGAAAAGTTTGGTTGTGGAAAAAAGCGGGACCGGTACAGTTTTTTTTGCTGATTATACTTTTAAGAAGTTAGAGAAAGAAGTGATAATTGGTATGTGCTTCATGGAAGGCAATAACACAGCCTATAGTTCCAATAGTCAGGGAGAGATGATTCGTTTAGATGATAGAACGATTGTACCAGTTGAGGGCAAAGCAATTGTCGAAGTGTATACAGAAGATGGAACGATGATGATATCCGGAGATGTAATTCAGAGGAAATGATTAGGATAGCAAAGGGATTAACAAAAGCATAGATGGTGAAAGAGAGAATTTTTTAAAGGTTTTTTAAAAATTCTCTTTTTTGAAACATTTCTGAATAAAAGGTATCTTACTAAGTGAAAGGGGTTATTTTACAGGAGGACGTTTATGGAAAGAAAATTACAAAGAGTGGGAATCATCTTGCTAGCCTTGACAATGATTTTGTCAGCAGTTTCAGTGGGGTTTGCAGCAGAGGAAGCATATATGGGTGAAGAAGAATTACTGGAAAACATGTTACTGCCAGAGGATACGACGGAAGATGATCAACCAATGACAAGGATGATAGACATCATATGTTCTGGAGATTTCACAAAGAATTCATCGACGAGAGCGACCGCGACAATTGCTTGCCAGTGCGGAGAGAAAGCAAAGAGCTTTACTTCGACAATCACATTACAGGTATATTCATCTTCTTCTGGAGGCTATGTCAATACTTCTGCCGCACCGGCAGTTCAGACTGTTAAAGATACCAGAAGAATAAGCCAACGGGCAGTTTTAAAATTGCAGAGGGAAAGAAATACCGAATCAAGATTGACATCAAGGCAGTCACGGATAAGGAACGACGACAGAAACCTTCTATAGGAATATGCAGTAAGAAAAATGATTCCAAAATAATTTAAAAAATGCCGAAAAAGTTGAAACATTTTTGGACAAAAGGTATCTTACTAAGTGAAAGGAATTTTAAGCGCTTAAAATATAAAGGTATTACTTAGATGTGTAATCTGTACTTAGAGAGAAGCTTTAAGCTAAATTTACACAATTAATGAAAGGAATGAGAAAATATGAAGAAAATCATTTTCGTTACTGTTGGTGCTGGGTATGATATTGACAGCAACAATGGTTACTTCTTTCGCTGGAGAAGCAGTAGAAGCACAGGAACCTAATTCGATTCAACTAATAGGGGTAATGGGTAATGATGATGCTGATAGGAATGTTACTGCAAGCGCTGTCATGGATTATGAGGAATTGGTTCATTATTATATGAATGAAAAAGGAGTTTCTGAAGACGTTGCAAAGGCAGAACTTGCAGAAAAGGGTATTACAGGGAATCCTACGACAAGAGCAGCTAACGCCATTCGTTATCAAGTGTTTGGTAGAACAGTTGAGGTAACTAGTGCGTACAAGCCTAGAATCGATTTCTATTGTGAGGTATCTCACTCTGGAAGTGGTGGAGCTTTTTTGGAGTGTAAAGAAGATTTATAACGTAGAATTGGTCACTAAACCTGGAAACATATCCAAAACTTTCAATGGAACTTTGAAGTATTGGCTTAGGGGTGGGAGAAGTATTGAATACGTTATTAACGGAAAATTCTACAATAATGGTACGACAACAATTTCTGGAGGAGCCAATATTGGTGTTGGAGAATCAGCTACATTGAATTTCTCCGTATCAGTTACAAGCTCATATTATGCTGATTGTTATGAAAGAAGAACTGCCACACTACCTTAAAACTGAATCAAGTAATGAAGATAAATGATATGTGTACTTCTTTGGGAGTACACATATTATAAATTAGTAAAAACGTCAACATACGCTAAGAACAAGTGACAAGAGGGAGTATTATATGAAAAAATATTAGGATTCGGCATAGTTGTTTTTTAGTATTTATGGCTGCCATATTAACAACGAATTACTGGAATACGAACAACACTGAAAAAGATGTTTTGAAGTATGAGACCAGCTTACCTATGACATATAAGAAACTTTTGAATGAATATCAAGAGAGCTGGAACCTGAGCAAGGGTGAGGCAATGGGTGAACTAGAATCTATTGGCTTGTCAGATCAGGACAACAGAGGAAAATATAAGATATTGTGGGTACAATTGCCAAAGACAGAGGAAAATATATGTGGCGGCTATATACAGTTTTTATGTCAAACATCTCAGGAAAAGCAAGAGGAAATGATAAATGAGGTATTAGGCATGGCGTTCGGATTGAAAGAAGATGAACGTTTATTTTATAATGGGAAAATAAAAATTTGGTGGCGTGATAATGACAGGCTTGAATTTGTATGCAATGGAGAATTTGGAGCTGCAAAAGGGATGAACCTAGGAGACTCCAGAGTCTTTTGATAAAGGCTAATGAAGAAAAAAAGAGTTATCTATATATGGGGATCAATTATCAGAGCCAAAATATTATTGTTACTCGCATCAGATTATTAAATTTTAGATAAGTTTTTTGAGCTGTTTGTTCACAAGATTGATACAGCATACCTATCAAAAGAAGATAATTGTTAAAATGAATAGAATTAGTAGGAGTATATATAAATTAAATTGTGCTTGCCGCCCGGAGAGGCTATTATGAACAGTGAAAAGTTTCCATGAATTCATACTGAAGAGTATTTAAAGATGCTTCGGGAAGCCGCAAGGTTTGTGAAAGTAAAAGTTGGTGTACCTTTTGTTTGAAAAGAGGCTGATATACTTATTAGAATTCTCAGAAGTGATTCACTGAGAAACGTATAAAACAGTGAATTCAAGAAGCAAATATTGAGGAAAAACGAGAGATATCTGAGTATCTGGAATGTATTAAAAAGATGATGAAAGTTTTGAAACAACCACTGATACCTTTATTATTAGCTGCGTGTGTATGTGTATTATTCGGATTTTATATGTCACACCAACCTGTCTCACCGGAGGGAAAGTATGAATATCGGCCGATGATTTGTATCAAGGATGAGATCTATGGCGATAATGGCACAGGTGTCAAAGCACTTCCCGAAGGGTACGTAAGTGTTGGGCAGATAGAAGAAAAAGTATCAAACGTTCAGCCTATGATAAAAAGAAGTTACGTTTCGAACACCTTAAATGTAGGTACAGAGATTTTTACAAGCCAGGATAATCCGAATAAAATTTATTTGGAAATCGACAATTCAAAGTATGTTGAATATATAAGGCTTCCAGAAGCCTATACTGAGTAGATGATTAATGTTACTGGAGCCGCCCGCCTAGCTGCAGTCTCAAAGGTGCATCAGACATGAAAGAGGGAACGGGATATTCTAAACCAAATATCCTGTTCCCTCTTTTAATACATTGTATATTTTTCCCTATTCCACAAACTCTCCGCCTTTGAATACTTTCTTCGGCAGGGCTTTCTGCGCTTCTGGGATGCCTTCCAGGTTCTGCTTCTGGATGGCTCTGATCTTCAGCGGCAGTGAGAACAGGTTGATGAATCCTTCTGCGTCGCTCTGGTCGTAGACTTCGTCCTCGCTGAAGGTAGCGAACTCTTCATTATATAAGGAGTAAGGGGACTGGCTTGCTACAGGCCATGCGGTGCCTTTGTACAGCTTCATCTTGACTTTCCCGGTAACCTGCTTCTGGGTTTCGTCCACAAAAGCGGAGATGGCTTCACGTAGCGGTGTGAACCAGAGGCCGTCATAGACCAGCTGTGCGAACTTCTGGGAGACGATGTTTCTGTACTGCAGGGTATCTCTGTCCAGAATGAGTTTTTCCAGGTCTTTGTGGGCTGCGAACAAAATAGTGCCGCCTGGCGTCTCGTACACACCTCTGGACTTCATGCCTACCAGACGGTTTTCGATGATATCGATGGTGCCAATGCCGTTTTCGCTGCCCAACTTGTTGAGGGCGATCAAAAGCTCCACAGGTCCCATCTCTTCGTCGTTGATGGCCACAGGAACGCCCTGTTCAAAGGAGATTTCCACATATGTAGGTTCATCCGGTGCATCCTCCGGTGTTTTGGAGAGGACGTGGATGTCAGGCTTGTGTTCGTTCCAAGGGTTTTCCAGGTTGCCGCCTTCGTGGCTGATGTGCCAGATGTTCTCGTCTCTGGAGTAAATCTTCTCGACGGTCTGCGCGATTGGAATGTTGTGGGCCTTTGCATAGTCGATACATTCTTCACGGGATTTCAGATCCCAGATTCTCCAAGGGGCGATGATTTTGATGGCCGGGTTCAGTGCGTGAATAGTGGATTCAAAACGCACCTGGTCGTTTCCTTTGCCTGTGCAGCCGTGGGCGATAATAAGGCGCCTTCCTGCTCGGCGATCTCTACGATCTTCTTGGCCTGCAGGGGTCGCGCCATGGAAGTGCCCAGCAGATAGTCGTTTTCATAAATCGCGTCAGCTTTGAGGGTCGGGTAGACGAAGTCGGTGATGAATTCTTCCTGTATATTCAGGATGTATGCTTTATCTGCGCCAGTTGCATAAGCTTTCTTTTCTATCGCATCAAAGTCTTCCTTCTGACCGGTGTCGCAGCAGACTGCGATGACTTCACAATCGTAATTTTCCTTTAACCAAGCGATGATAATGGATGTGTCCAGGCCGCCTGAGTAGGCCAGGACGATTTTCTCTTTGCCATTGTTCTTTCCTCCAGAATTATATAAATATTAGAATGTTTGAATAAAAATTAATTAATGTATGTAATATACCACAAATTATCCGCAGAATCAAGAGGTAATTTTAATAAAAATAATAAAATATGCAAGAATATAAATTTATACTTGCATATTTATAATTCCTATAGTATACTCTCTCCTTAGAAATATTGATTGGAGGCTTCTTGATGAAAGGAACGATTTATTTGGAAGACGGGGTAGTATATATAAAGGAAAGGGATTTGGATTCGAAGGAACCAGAGTCGGCGAACTGGTCTTCAACACGGCGATGACCGGCTATCAGAAAACCTGACCGACCCGTCCTATAAAGAACAGATTATCACTATGACTTACCCTCTGCTGGGCAATTATGGAATCAACGAGACGGACTACGAGTCGGGGCAGATTCACGCTTTCGGCGTGGTGGCGGCAGACGTTTGTTTCAAACCGTCTAACTGGAAATCGGTGATGAACATCGACCAGTGGCTTGCGGAACAAAAGGTGCCTGGCGTCTATGATGTGGACACGAGAGAGATTACCAGGAAGCTTCGAAATACGGGAAATCAAAATGTGTCATCACCACGGAGGCGCTTTCCCTGGAGACCATCGAAAAGATCTGCCAGGACGCTTTTCTGCGGGGCGATCAGATGAAAGACGCCGGTGTTACCGTAGTGGAGAAGTGGGAGAACCCCGACAACAAATATCATGTAGCCGTCTTGGACTTTGGCGTCAAAAAAGCATCCTGAACGAGCTGTACCAAAGAGGCTGCAACCTGACCATCTATCCTTACGGCACCAAGGCAAAGACCATTTTGGCATCAAAGCCTGACGGCGTGTTTCTGACCAATGGGCCGGGAGACCCGGAAAGCGCCGAAGAAGCAATCACCGTCATAGAGAAATTGATCACCAACAGCAATTACGGACCGGATCAGATGCCCATCTTTGGCATCTGCATGGGACACCAGCTCATCGCCCTCGCCCAGGGAGGTCTTACATACAAGCTGAAATACGGCCATCGCGGCTGTAATCATGGCGTCTTTGACAAAAAAACAGCGGCAGAAGCTATATCACCAGTCAGAATCACGGCTATGCAGTCAAAGCCGAAAGCATCGTGCTAAAAGGATTGGAAGTGACCCACCTCAATCTCAACGATGGGACCGTAGAGGGCATGGAGCACCTCTCTAAGCCGGTCTTCTCTGTCCAATTTCATCCCGAGTCCAGCCCCGGACCCAATGATACGGGCTATCTGTTCGACAAATTTATCAATCTGATGGAAGGAGGAAGACTGTAATGCCTAGAGATTTTACCCTGAACAAAGTTTTGATCATCGGCTCCGGTCCTATTGTCATCGGCCAGGCCGCCGAATTTGACTATGCCGGCACCCAGGCCTGTAAAGCCATATCGGAGGAAGGCATCGAGACGATTTTGATCAACAGCAATCCCGCCACCATCATGACGGATAACGGCATCGCAGACAAAGTGTACCTGGAGCCGATCACAGAGGATGCGGTGGAGCAGATCTTGGCGAAAGAACGTCCAGAAGGCGTCCTGGCAGGTTTTGGCGGCCAGACCGGCCTGAACCTGGCCATGGCCTTAGACGAGAAGGGCGTGTTCGAGAAGTACGGCGCCAAACTGCTGGGCGTCAACAAAGAGAGCATCCACAAAGCCGAAGACAGGGAGGCTTTTAAGGATTTGATGCTGGAAATTGGAGAACCGATTCCGCCAAGCACCATCGCAACCACCATGGAAGAGTGCCGGGCGTTTGTCGAGCAGATCGGCTATCCTGTCATCATCAGACCGGCTTACACCCTTGGCGGCACTGGTGGCGGCATCGCCCATAATCAGGAAGAACTGGAGCACTTCTGCAAGATGGGCATGGAGAAAGAGCGCCATCGGGCAGATTTTGCTGGAAAAAGTCGGTGGCTGGCTGGAAGGAAGTGGAGTACGAGGTTATCCGCGACGCCAAGGATAACTGCATCATCATCTGCAGCATGGAAAACCTGGACCCGGTGGGCGTTCACACGGGCGACAGTATCGTCGTAGCGCCGACCCAGACCCTGAATGACAGCCAGTATCAGATGCTGCGCGATTCTTCCCTCAAGATCATCAGAAGCCTGGAAATCGAAGGGGGATGCAATGTGCAGTTGCGCTGAATCTGACAAAGACGAATACATCGTCATCGAGGTCAATCCGCGTGTGAGCCGTTCGTCCGCTCTGGCATCGAAGGCGGCAGGTTATCCCATCGCCAAGATCGCTGCAAAGATTTCCATCGGCTACAGCTTGGACGAACTGAAGAACTACGTGACCGAAGGCTCCAGCGCCTGCTTTGAACCGGCCCTGGACTACTGCGTCGTCAAATTCCCGAAGTGGCCTTTGACAAGTTCCGCACGGCTTCCCGCAAGCTGGGCACCCAGATGAAAGCCACCGGCGAAATCATGGCCATCGACAGGACCTTTGAAAGCGCTTTGCTGAAGGCCATCGCATCTTTTAGAGGTGGAAGGTACCGGCCTGCGTGTTCCTTACGTGACGGGGCTGGACAATGAGAAGCTGATGAACAAGCTGATGGCGCAGGACGACGAGCGGATCTTCTGCATCGCGGAGGCGTTCAGAAGGGGCCTTGCCGATGTGGAAGAAATCTTCGAGGGGACGAAGATCGACCGCTGGTTCCTCCATAAGATCTACGGCATCATCGAGATGGAAAAATTCTGCAGACCGAGGAGGTCACGGCGGATTTGATTCGCGAGGCAGAATACCGCGGCTTTACGGACGACGAGATCCTGGACCTGACGGGCATGGCAAGAGACGTGCTGCAGGATATCAGACTCTATCACGATATCTATCCGGTATATAAAGTGGTAGATACCTGTGCAGGAGAGTTTGAAGCGCTGACCCCATATTACTATTCCAGCTACGGTGGTGAGAATGAGAGCGTCAAAACCCCTCACGATAAGATTCTCGTGGTCGGCTCCGGTCCGATTCGGATCGGCCAGGGCATCGAGTTTGACTACTGCTGTGTGCAGGGCGTGTGGGCGCTGAAAGATCTGGGCTACGAGTCCATCATCATCAATAACAATCCGGAGACGGTCAGCACCGACTTTGACACCTCCGACAAGCTGTATTTTGAACCGCTCCACACCGACGACGTGATGAACGTCATCAAGCAGGAGCGTCCGGAAGGGGTCATCCTTCAGTTCGGCGGACAGACCTCTCTCAATCTGGCGTCAAAGCTGGCAGCCAGAAGCATCAAAAATCCTGGGCACCCAGAACAAATACATCGACCTGGCGGAAGACAGGGAAAAATTCTCTGACCTCCTGGATATTCTGGATATCGCCTTACGCCAAAGGGCTGCGCAGTCAGAACCAGAGAGGAAGCCTTCGAAGCCGTGGAGCGTCTGGGATATCCGCTGGTCGTGCGCCCATCCTTTGTCATCGGAGGCAGGGCCATGCAGGTAGTCTATTCCGACGAAGAACTGCTGAAATACCTCAAGGAAGCGGTGAAACTCTCCCATGAGCACCCGGTTCTGATTGACAAATACGTGGAGGGCAAGGAAATCGAAGTAGATGCCATCGCCGACGGCGACGACGTGCTGATTCCGGGCATCATGGAACATGTCGAGCGCACCGGCGTTCACTCCGGCGACAGCTGCACCGTCTATCCGACCTACAGCCTGCCACAGGAAGTCATCGACAAGCTGATTGAAAACACAAAGAAGATCGTCAAAGCCCTGCACATCGTCGGTCTGGTAAACATCCAGTACGCATGGGACGGAGAGACAATCTATGTCATCGAGGTCAACCCTCGTGCCTCTCGGACAGTACCGATTCTCAGCAAAGTGACCAAGGTGCCGATGGTCAAAATCGCCGTGGCGGCGATGACCGGCAAAAAGTTAGCCGACATGGAGTGGGGCACAGGGCTTTACAAAAAGCAGGATTACTATGCGGTGAAAATTCCAGTATTCTCCGATGCCAAGCTGACGGACGTGGATGTGGCCGTGGGACCGGAGATGAAGTCTACCGGCGAAGTCCTAGGCATCGACCAGGATCTGGATAAAGCCATCTACAAAGGTTTTCTGGGCGCGGGTACGAAAATCCCGACAGAAGGCGGCGTCTTTGTCTCCCTGAAGGACCACGATAAGACGGCGGAGAGCGCGGAGGTTTTGAAGACCTATGCCAATCTCGGATTCAAGCTCTACGCGTCAGAGGGGACGGCCGCGTTCCTAGGAGAGCACGGCGTGCCGGCGCAGGAAATCGACTACGCCGATGTAAAACCTCTGATCGGCGAGGAAATCCAGATCGTCATCAATACGCCGAAGACCATCAACAAAGTGGGGGCGGACACCTTTCCGATCAGAAGGGCTGCCATCGAACGGGGACTTGCGGTACATACCTGCATGGACACCGCCAGAATCTTCGCTATCGCAATCAGATTGAAGCAGAAAGGCACCGAGCTTTCGTATAACGTGCTGTAGAACTAGACACGATTTCACAGGCTTGTCGGCATATAGGGAGAGGGGTATATACAGAACGTTTTTTACGATGCGGTTAGGTTTTTGATGCCGTTCCGTAAGTTTTGCGTAACTCGATAGCAGGATTCAAAGGTTATTTTGTTGGAAAACGGTCTTGCTGCTTGCGAAATGTATAAAAGTGTTGTAGGAGGTTAGTTTTCATAGTTTAAATCTCTGCTTTTTAGCCTTGAGGTTCCAGCGAAAAAGTAACCGAAATCGTAGATACCCCTAGCAACCTGCATTAGATGAGCATTCAGTTACGCGAGCATGGCTGGAAACACTCAAAAAAGCATAACGTTATTGTAATGGTGCACCAGCGTTTCATAAATATATTTTAGTAATTGACTTCCCCATAGAATGAGGGTAAAATGTAAGTCAGAGATAACCAAGATATCTTGCACAAAATTTGTGCCACAGAAAAACCAGGTCGCCGTGAACGACCTGGTTTTTCTTTTGGCTGACTGCTGGCTATTTATCTCTGTTCAGCCATTGAAATATGTAACTGGCTGTTACACTTCCTGCAACAGAGACGGCGAGTGCCACCAAGATATCTTGCATTTATACCACCTCCTTCCCCAAACTAGCTGAAGGTTCAGCAGTAATTATATAATATCATACATTTATTGTAAAATATAGAATTAAATAGAAAATATTGGAACTTTAACCTTGTCCGTCCTTTTTTCTCTGTGCTATACTAAACTTGCCAAGAATGAAAGAGGAGGCGCTATATGAACAGTGATATCAATTTCAGTCACGGGCCTATTGTAATCATGGAAAGCTGCAATTCGCAGCCCTACCACATGCACAAAAATGCACAGGAGCTGATCTGGCTTTTGGAGGGAGAAGCAGGGGTTACATTCAACAACAAAGAGTATTTTTCTCAATGGGGAGGACGACCTGATGCTGATCGTCGATGCCGATTTTCACAAGGTGCGGAAGATCAGCGAGCAGTTGCGTTATCTGTCCTTTTACATCGACCTGCCTTACTTTCAGAGATACATCAAAGATATTCTCAACGTGGGACTTTATGTGAATCCAGGGTATAGGACGCAGGAACAGATCCCCCACTTGAAAAAAATGCGGGTGCTCCTGGCGCAGATGGTGAGGGAGTATCAAGGCGATGGGGAGTCGCAGCAGGTCATCGAGATCGCTACCCAACTGCTCCTTTTGATTCGAAACCACTTTAACTTTCTCGGCACGACTTACATCGACTATAAAGATCAGCATACTTTCGACCGGCTCTTTGGCGTATACGATTTTGTGTATCAACATTATGCAGAGCGGGTGACTTTGGCTGACCTTGCAGACCATATCCACGTCAGCCAGACCTACCTTTCCCGCAGCATCAAGCAGCTGACTGGCATGAGCTTTACGGAAATTTTGAATTACGTCCGCTGTGAAGAGGCTCTCCGTCTTTTGCTGGAAACAGATAAGAGCATTACGACCATCGCCTATGACAGCGGCTTCTCAGATCCGAAAATACTTTCACAAGTATTTTGAAAAGTTCTTTACGCCAATCCAGCGGATTTTCGCAAAAATCACAAGACCCAGAAAGAGATTGACGCGCTGGCAGACAGTCGTCAAAGAGAAATCACCTATGATGATGCCCTGAGAGAACGGTTAGGACAATACTGGAAAGATGGCGGCTTCTATCAGAGCAAAGCGACGCATCTTTCATTTGCAGCAGAAGAGGGCAGTCGGTCAGGCAGTAAACCGCAGGACGGTCTCACTGTCCTGATGACAAAGGACGAGCTGCATAAGTCGGTGAATCCCGGGCAGCTGATGCAGGCGCTGGAGTGGGATTTTGCAAATATCAGAATTGAAATTGCGGATTCTGATTTACAAAAAGCTTTCCTTTGGAGATGCAAAGATGTGGCCGGCATAACTGATGCAGGCATTGAAGGACAGGCGTGTCCCACTTCAGTCCTCTCCAGGGGGATGGAACGGACTTTATACCATGGGCCGCATCAAAACGCCGCTCTATTACATGCTTCAGGCTGCAGACTGCGCAAAAGGATGCTGGGAATACGGCAACAATTGGGCAGCCTGCCGGAACAGGGAAGGGATGGCGCGATGCTTCTGCTGGCTTGGAATGGCTCTTTGGAACAGGGTGTTGAATTTCAAATCGACTTCGACAATAAAGAAGGGGAATATCTCGTCTTGGAATATGAGTTTTCTAATTCTGTTCTGGACGTTCTTTCACAGTTCCCGGCGGAGTCCATGAAAGCTATGACGCACATTTTGTGCCCGGCTCTAAGCGCTGCGATGCTGAGGCGGGGCGAAGAAGGACTTCCGTTCAAAATTGGACCGGGAAAAGCAGGAATCTTATCCATCACGAAAAAAATGACAGGGAAGGCTGAACAGCCTTCTCTTAGACTTTTGCCTTCCGTCTCCGATTATTTTGCTTTTTTGCAGCTTAAAAATTTCACAGAATCTTTAGATAACATAATTTTGTCAGAAAAGATACAAAAAATAAGCACAGAAAAAAAGAGGAAAAAGTCAATAAAATATAGTTATGTACATGAGAAGACAGCAGCTGCAAGTTAAAAAAGGCTATGGAGGCGACAAATGACAGAAAAATGTTTTACCAGAATGGGACAGATCGGCATTGCGGTCAGAGATATCAACCGGGCCGGGGCGGTATGTAAGAAGTACGGCATGGGTCCCATGCGTTCCTTTATTTCCACAGAGAAGTCCGTACAGAACGGCGAACTCTATGGGAAAAAAGTGGACAGCATCCGATTCGGCACGCTGATGTATGAAATCGACGGTGTGACCTTTGAACTGCTGCAGCCCCTTGAAAACACTGTCTGGAGCGAATTTATCGAGAACCAGGGAGAAGGCGTCTGCGACATCATGTTTACCCCGACCAAACGGTATTATGAGGTTCTCAAGGAGAGGGGCATAGAGGAAATCATGAAATTTTCGCTATATAACCACAAATTCTCCGAGGACGATATTTTTACACAGGTGATGAGGATGCACGATACCAGAAAAGATTTGGGCTTCAACATTTTCACCTGGGATCAGACGGAAGAGACGAAGAAGAGAGTCTATCCGAGAGATCACATGGCAACAGGCGCTTACGTGCAACTGGAGGACGGGGGCAGAACCCCATCTGCAGCAACCGAAGTATCTGCGCATGGAAAAAATTCTCGTCGTAGTGGAGAATCTGACAGAAACGATGGAGGCTTACGAGGCCTATGGCTTCGGCCCGTTTACAGAAATAGAAGAGAGGGAAGGGCTTTATCGAAAAGCCTGCTTTACCCAGAACACCGACGGCAGTGACGTGGTCTTTGAGATCATCCAGCCGCTGGACGCTGAAAGCGGCTACAGCAGGTTTCTCGCCAAATACGGCCGCGGCGTTTACAATATTCTTTTCGAGCAGAACCCTGAATACAACAACGTGATTCAGACGATGACACAGGAGGTGTAATATGGATACTATGACAAAGATCGGCGATGCCATTGTCGCCATGTCCAACTGGCTCTGGGGGCCGCCCCTATTGATTCTTTTTGGGATGCGGGGGATTGTTCCTGACCATACGGTTCGGATTCCTGCAGTTCAGATATATCGGATATATTTTTCACAGACCTTTGGCAAGATGTTTAAGAAAACAGAAGACGGCATCTCGCCATTCCAGGCCTGTACCGCTTCTCTGGCGGCTTGCGTGGGCGCTTCCAACATCGCCGGTGTTCCTGTCGCCATCGCCTTTGGCGGCCCCGGCGCTCTGGTCTGGATGTGGATCCTCGCTTTTATGGGCTGCGCCACCAAATTTTGTGAAATCGCCCTGGGCATCAAATACAGAGAAAAAAAACGAGGTCGGCGAATGGGTCGGCGGCCCGATGTACTATATGAAGAAGGGCATCAAAACAAGAAACTGGGCGCTGCCCTGGCATTCATCTTTGCCTTGGTCATGATGTTTGAGAACGTTCCGTCTGCAGCGGCACAGATGGTCTCTGCCATTCAGAATGCGACTTCCATCGGCCTTCCTGCCATGGGCACCGGTATCGCCATTATCGTCGTCGTCGCACTGGTCGCACTTGGCGGCATCAAGAGAATCACTGCGGTTACTGATAAGATGGTGCCGATCATGGTCATCGCTTACGTGGTGGGCGGCTTGATTGTCCTGTGTGCAAACGTGACGGCGCTTCCTCATGCTTTGGCAGTCATCGTAAAAAGCGCTTTTACGCCGATGGCGCCGGTAGGCGGTTTTGCCGGTTCCACCATCGCCACAGCTATTCAGTGGGGTGCTGCCCGCGGTGCCTACTCCAATGAGGCAGGCGACGGCGCTGCACCGTTTATCCACTCGGCCGCTACCGTCGATCATCCTGTCAGACAGGGATTCTTCGGCGTCTTTGAGGTATTCGTGGACACCATGATCGTCTGCACCTTTACCGGTTTGATCTGTGTCGTCAGCGGCGCGTGGATGAAGATCGACGGAAGCAATGCGGCAACCATGCCTGGTATTGCGTTCTCTTCCGTATTCGGCTCTGCCGGACCGATTTTCCTGACGGTGCTGATTCTGATCTTCGTGGTCTCTACCTTGATCGTTTTGGTACAGGTGGGCACCAAGTCGGCAGAATACTGTTTCGGCTACAAATTCGACAGATCTTCCGTTACGTTTACTTTGTGGGCATGTTCCTCGGCATCATCGGCGGACTGGAATTTGTATACCGCTTCCTGGACTTCTTCTTCGCTCTATTGATCATCAGCAACATGATCGGCGTCTTTATGCTTCACGGCGATGTGGTGCAGCTGATCAAAGAGTTCTTCAACACGCCGGGGAAATATTATCTGCAGGACATCGCTGAGAAAAAAGGAGGAAAATAAGATGGAACAGTCTTTTGAAAGAGTAGGGGCTTCGTCATTTTGACGCCGGATATGGAAAAATCCCTGAAACCTTTTAAATCTTATGGCATTATCGGCCCGTGGAGAGAGTTTTATACGGATGCAGAAAATGTACAGCAGGTGGTGAAAGCCGGAAAAGCGGCAGAGGGAATCGAGGCCCGCATCTGCATGTGCGACTACGGGGAAATCACCACTGAGCGCTTTGAGCCGAGGGATCCGGAATCGTCGTTTTATCAGGACTTACAGGCCATCGGCAGGCCTTTTATCCACCATGTGATCATGCGGACCAAGCCACATTTTTACGAGGTGGCAGAAGAAAAGGGCGTAGAAGAGCATATGTCCGCCTATTTCCCGCGCATTGACGAAAGAGGCCGCTGGTTTGCCACAAGCGATGATCTGGGCTTTGATGTCTACGCCTGGGATCCCCACGTGGATGGGCCGAGAAAAAGTATCCCGACGATTACATCGTCACGGGCGCGTATGACACCGACAAATAGAGAAGGCGGGGCAAAAATGGCAAAGACAGTATTGTACAATGGAAAAATATATGTGGAGAGGGGCCGCTATGCCCAGGCGCTTCTCCAGGAGGACGGTTTCATCCGCATGGTGGGCAGCGATGAAGAAGTCCTGGCATCGGCGGCAGGTGCGGAGAAGATCGACTGCCGGGGGAAGACGGTAGTTCCGGCTTCAACGACAGCCACATGCACCTGTTCTATATGGGCAGAGCCATGTTCTTTCCCGATCTGACAAAGGCGAGGCGCGCCGAAGATCTGACGGAACTGTGCAGGACATACCTGGAGAAAAATCCTCATAGCAAGGGGTTCACTGCGGCGGGCTGGAATGAAGAAACCTGGGGAACCGAGACATAGGAGAAAGCCGAATCGGGCAGATCTGGACCAGGTATCTGTGGAGATTCCCATCGTCCTGACGAGGGTTTGCGCCCACGCCTGCTGTGTCAACAGCTATGTCCTGAAAAAGCTGGGCATTGACAGAGCGCACACGGGTTTTGAGGGTGCCGGCGTCGAAGTGGACGAAAACGGCGAGCCTACAGGTATTTTGACGGAAAAGGCCTTCACGCGGCGCTGGATCTGGTGCCGAACCTGACCAGGGAAGAACTGAAACAGGCGCTGGCAGGAGCCATGGAATATGCTGTGTCCAGGGGCTCACGACGGTGCAGTCCAACGACATCGGCTATGCGTGATCAAAGATCAGGAGGCCTGCTGCGCCCTCATGAAAGAGGTCTACGATGAAGGAGGCCTGCTGCGCCATACGGGGCAGATGTTTTATGACGATGCAGAAAGCCTCAGAGCCTACTGTGAAAGTCCGCAATTTGGCGAAAGCTACGCGGACGACTGGTTTCGGCGAGGACCGCCTGCTGCTGAAGGACGGCCCCTCGGGGCCAGAACAGCCCTGCTGGGTTTTGACTATGCTGACGATCCGGGCAATCGCGGAGTGGAGGTCAATTGATGCGTATATGCAGGAGATGATCCACTGTGCACATGATCACGGGATGCAGGTGGTGGTTCACGCCATCGGTGACGAAGCGATCAAGCGGGTTGCCGCTATGTACGATGAGGCAAACGGCGGCAGCGGAGAAAATCCGCTGCGCCACAGTCTGATTCACTGCCAGATCACCGACGAGGCTCTGCTGCTCGCACATCAAAGCCTCCGGCCTGCTGGTTGCCTATCAGCCAATTTTCCTGCAGAGCGACATGCACGTGGTGCCGACCCGCTGCGGCGATGAAATCATGAAGACCTCTTATGCTTTTGGAACAGCTGCGGAGACAGGAATCCACGCCTCTTATGGAACGGATTGCCCTGTGGAAGATCTGGATCCCTTTGCCTGCATCTACTGCGCAGTGACTCGCAAAGATTTGAAAGGACAGCCTGCAGGCGGTTTTATCCTGCAGAGTGCGTAGACGTAGAGACTGCGGTTGACGCATACACGATGGAAAGCGCCTATCACGAATTCCGCGAAGACGTCAAAGGCAGACTCAAAGTGGGATACTATGCAGATCTGGTCGTGCTGGACAGAGATATCTTCACCTGCGAGCCCGAAGCGATTTTGGGGGACAAACCCTGTGCTGACCATGGTGGGCGGAAAAGTCGTGTACCGAGCAGATTGACAGCCAAAATACATGATTAGCGTTTAATAAATTTATTTTAGTAATTGACTTCCCATAGAAGTGAGATAATATATAGACATAGCTAATAAAAATCTAGCAAACAATTAGCATCACCAAAAACCAGGTCGCTGTGGACGACCTGGTTTTTCTTTTGGCTGACTGCTGGCTATCTTTCTCTGTCCAGCCAACGAACTATGTAACTGGCTGCTACACCGCCTATGACAGAGACTACTAGCGTCAAAATAAAATCTAGCAATTAGCACCACCTCCTTCCCGCAAACTAGCTGAAGGTTCAGCAGTAATTACATAATAACATACATTTTATAACATTTAAAGAATTTATTTACAATCATGCTGCCATGGAATTCTTTTCCTTCTTGTGGTATCATCATAGTTAGAAGGAGAGAGACTCATGGTAAAAATCAAGAAAACGATATACATCGCTATTTTCGTATCCCTAGCGTCGCAGATCCGATTCAACTTCATCACTGATGGATTCATCATCGCCATGTCGGTCGCAGTGATGGCTATATTCATCTACTGCTACGAGGACCTGTCGCCCAGGTATGTGGCGTTCTGCTCAGCCATTTTCTCGCCGCTGATCAGACTGCTCTTCATGGTGCTGGAGGGTGGACAGCCTGGCCTGACTGCCATATTGGTCATCCCGGACATGGCATTTTTTTTTCACCTATGGGATTCTTTATCCTTTGATTTATAAATATATCATCAGGGCGCCAAAGGATATCCGCAACTTCCCCTTACGTCATATTTGTCTGCGACATTTTGTCCAACATCGCGGAGCTCAGTACCAGGAGCCTGATCCAGGGACATCTGGTCATGGCGGCTCACACGGTGATTGCCCTCGTCATCGTCGCCTTCTGCAGGACGGTGCTGATCCAGGTGATTTTGCTGGCGCTGGAGACTTATTCCAATCTGCTGATCAAAGAAGAGCATGACAAGGAATACCGGAAGTTGATCGTGCAGGCGTCTATCTTTGAGAGCGAACTTCACGTCATGGAGAAGAATGCCGCCGAGATCGAGGATATCATGCGCCAGGCGTTTTCCCCTCTACAAATCCATGGAGGCAATCAATGCGCCCCGGAATTGAAGGAGTGTTCGCTGGATATCTCCAAAACGCCCACGAGATCAAAGGCGATTACCTGAACATCATCAACGTACTCAAAGATACCTTCTCGACGATATCGACGAGGGGCGTCTCGCCATGAAGGATATCATTTCCATAGAGAAAGCCAATTTGCAGAGCACCATCAAGAACCGGGGCTACAATGTAGAACTGACGACAAAAAGTCAGGGCGAACTTTCATGTGAGGCAGTATTTCAAGATGATGTCTGTCATCCGAAACCTTGCGCTCAATTCGGCGGAAGCCATCGGCTCAAGCGGTGGGAAGGTCACCCTGTCCCTGCGGGAAAACGGAGATGACTATGTCCTGGAGGTGAGAGATAACGGGCCGGGCATCGACGCGGACGAACTGGAGACGGTATTTTTTTGACGGCTATTCCACCAAGTTCAATGCAGAGACAGGAGATGTGCAGCAGGGGCTGGGGCTGACCCTGGTCAAGGATTACGTGGAAAACATCTTCTGCGGGACCATCGAGGTGCAGAGCGAAAAGGGGCAAATACACCGACTTTGTGATCACCATGCCAAAGACTGTTTTTGAGGAGGAATCAGATGAAGTATTACATAGTTGACGATGAGATCGGCACGGTAAAGACCCTGGAGAATATCGTAGAAAGCCGCGACCTGGGTGAGGTCATCGGCTACGCCACAGATCCTGAAAAGCTATCGGAGAGATTTTGGCGCTGCAGCCGGATATCATCCTGGTCGATCTTTGATGAGCAAAATGGACGGTATCGCGCTGGTGGGACAGATCAAAAGTCCGCCCCAAGGCCAGTTTCGTCATGATCTCCCAGGTGGCAGACAAGGACATGATCGAACAGGCCTATAACGCCGGAGTGGAATTTTTATCAATAAGCCTGTCAACATCATCGAGGTAGAGAAGGTGCTGGGTAATGTGTCGGAGAAGATCAAAATGAACAGCCTGGTGGCGGGCATCAGGGGTATGTTCGCCGAAACAGAGGAACTCTCGCGCCAGCCTGCGCGAAGGAGGACGTCCTGCGCGAAATCAACGTCTTTCTAGGACTTCTGGGCATGCTGGGCGAGAAGGGGACTTCGGATATCCTCAGTGTCTGCCAGTATTTGATCGAACATGACGAGGAGTACAGCAAAGAGGTGCTGACCCGTGTCGCGGCGGAGAAACTGGAGACGTCCAAAACCTGGAACAGCGGATGCGCCGTGCCATCAAAAAGGGCTGACCAATGTTGCCAATCTGGGAATCGACGATTACAGCAACGAGGTGTTCCAGGTTTACGCCAACTACGTCTTCGACTTCAAGAACATCAAAGACGAGATGGACTTCATCAAAGGCAGCAGCAGCGGAGGCGGCAGGGTCAATATTTCCAAGTTCATCGAGGGGCTTCTGCTCTACCGAAAGTCCCTTTTATAACGAAATAGTAACCGAAAAGTAACTACGGAGGAATATTCAGAATATTTCTCCGTTTCTTTTTGAATATTTTTGAGTTTTTTGAAAAGCTTTGTTAATCTAATAACAAGATAGTTTTACTCGATATGTTATTATTTTGGATTTTAATTATGATGAAAGGAGAACTAAATGGGAGCATTTTTAGACGACCTCACAACGCAGATGTATAATATCATCTGGGCGTTGCCACTGACCATCCTGGCGCTGGGAACCGGACTTTATTTTTCACTTCGCATGAAATTCCCTCAAATCAGACTTTTCAAAGACATGGTACATTATCTGCTGGGCAGAGACAGAAAAAAGAGAGGACAGAACAAGTAAAGAGGGCATGTCCTCTTTCCAGGCTTTTGCCCTTGCCCTTGGCGGCCGTGTCGGTGTCGGCAACATCGCCGGCGTAGCGACAGCCATCTGTTTCGGAGGCCCAGGCGCTGTTTTCTGGATGTGGGTTATCGCCTTTATCGGCGCAGGAACAGCATTCTGTGAATCGGCCCTGGCACAGGTCTACAAGACGAGAATTGACGGAGAGTACAAAGGCGGACCGGCCTATTACATAGAACGAGGAATGGGCGGAAACAAAGTTGCCAAGGTTTTGCCGTCGTATTTGCTTTGGCGGCCATTTTGGCAAACGGTATCACAGGGCCGACCATCCAGGCCTTCAACTTTGCCGATGCAGCACACAACGCATTTAACTTGAATCCATGGATTGGTGGCGCTCTGATGGCAGCCTGTGTGGCAGTAGTAGCTTTTGGCGGCGCCAAGAGGCTGGGCAGAGTATCTGAACTGGTTATTGTGCCAGTCATGGCCATCATCTACATTATCTTAGCGTTAGTCATCCTAGGCATTAATTTCAAACCAGATTCCTTCCATGTTCGGACTGATTTTCAGCAGTGCCTTCAAGATGAATTCTGTTTACGGAGCAATCTGGGGCAGCACTGTGATGTGGGGCGTCAAGAGAGGTATCTATTCCAATGAGGCCGGTTATGGATCAGGCGCTCACGCGGCGGCATCAGCGGAGGTTTCTCACCCGGCAAAACAGGGACTGGCGCAGTCCTTCTCTGTATATGTAGATACTCTTTTTCGTCTGCACGGCGACAGCAATTATGATTTTATCAACAGGCATGTATAACGTCATAAACGAGAAGACAGAAACCGTTATTACGGAAGGCGTTCCGGGTATGGCAGCAGGTGTCGGATTCACACAGAAAGCCATTGACTCCGTATTTCCGGGCGTTGGATCTGTTTTCATCGCCATTGCAGTATTCTTCTTCGCCTTTACGACCTTGCTGTCCTTCGTACTGTACACAGATGTGAACATCTCTTACATATTGAAGAACAAAGGCGAAAGGCATCAGAAAAAGTGATGACCAATGTATTCAGGTCTGTCATTGTCGTCATTGTACTGATTGGGGCGACCCGCTCTTCTGACGCTGCCTGGAATACTGCCGATATCGGAATCGGCATCATGTGCTGGATCAATTTTACCGCACTGATTATTCTTTCAACAAAGGCGGTGAAACTGCTGAAGGACTACGAGACAGAAACACCTGGGGTTAGACCCTGTATTTGAGCCGGCAGACTGCGGCATCAAAAATGCGGACCTTTGGACTGATATTGTAAAAGAGAAATATGCCGATCTGCTCGCGAAAAAACACGATGTAGAAGGCAAAAGAAAAAAGCTTAGAAATCTTAATATATAGTGACAAAAAGCGGGCGCAATTCCAGGAAGCGCCCGCTTTTGCCTATGTTCAGGAAGCAGCAGCAGGTTTTCGTAAAAAGCAAGGCCAGGCAGCAGGGCCGCCTCGTCGAAGTCGAAGTGATCGGTATGAAGAGCTGTATCCACGCCCAACCCCAGAAAAAAAAGAAAAATACAGGGCAGTGGCGGGCATAATAGGAAAAATCTTCACTGGTCATGGAAGGCTCCGCAAAAAGCTGTATCTGATCCGGGCAGCGACTCACGACCAGGTCAAAGAGTTCCGGCGTATTGCAGAGAGGAGGATGCCCTTGTGAAAGGTTTATCTCAAAAGTGCAGCCCGTTGATCTTTCAATGTGTCCGGCGATCTCTTCCATGCGCCTTTGAATATGATCATAGGTTTCCTGATCGAAGGCGCGCAGGCTGCCTTTGAGGAAGGCAGAGGCGCTGATGGCATTACAGGCGGTACCGCTCTGCAAAATACCAAATTTCAGCAATCTGTAAATCCCTGCAGGAATTTCTTCTCGCTCCATCTTGTAGGAAGCTGTGAGGAAGGCAGCGGCTGCGTAGAGGGCGTCGCTGCCCTGGCGGGCCTTGGCGATATGGGCGGATCGGCCTTTGACCGCAACCTCCACCTCGCTGCTTCTCGCCATCATCGCCCCGCGGCGCGCGCCCCAACAGTTCCTGCGGGCAATTCCGGCCATAGGTGGCAGCCAAAGATGCGGACCACATGGCAGGCTGTGAGGATGCCGCTTTCCACGATGGACTCCGCTCCGCCTTCTGTCTCCTCGGCGGGCTGAAAAATCAGCATGACGTTGCGGGACAGTGCTTCTCTGTGAGATTCTATGCGCTCTGCCAGGGCCAGGATCATGGACATGTGGCCATCGTGGCCGCAGGCGTGCATTTTGCCGGTATGGCGGGAGGCATAAGGCTTTGACGTGCGTTCCGCGATGGGCAGGCCGTCCATATCCGCCCGGAAGGCGATCGTCTCTTTCTTTCCAAAATCAAACCAGGCGCAGATTGCGGAAGGGGACGGCGTCAGGATCCGGCAGTCGTATTTGGAGAGGGCGTCTCTGATATAGCGGGTGGTTTTCGGCAGGTCGAAGTCCAGCTCGGGAATTTGGTGCAGGTCGCGCCTGTATTGTCTCAGCAAGTCAAGCATGGTGGTGCTCCTTTCAGATATTTGTAGAAAATTATAAACTATCACAAACAAAAAAGCAAATATTTGTTTGTGTCAAACAAAAAGTGGTTGACAGGGGAGAAACTCATGTTAACCTAGTTTTCAAGATAGAGGTCGCGGGAACGACGCCTCTGTGGGAGCCGACGGGCGACGATCACAGAAAGCAGCAATCTCGCCGAACTCTGCAGGCAGGTATGTCTCGCAGGGGTGGGGTTATGGAGAATATCCATGACACTGTCTGCAAGGTGTTTATCAATCACAGCCCTTGCAGGAGTGCTGTCGGAAAATTTGATTGTCTGTACGCTGTTTTAGAGCGCTCTTTATGTGTACAGAAATGATCGAGTGATCCATAGCAGGCCTTCGGGTCTGCTTTTTCTTTTGCCGGCGAATCTTGCACTCCCTATCTAATCACAGAAAAGGTAGGAAAGAAAGATGAATCTAAATCATTTGAGAGGGTCCCTTGTCGCTCTCGTCACACCCTTTGATCAGGAGGGAAACCCGGATTTTGAACGTCTGGGTTATCTGATCGACTGGCATCTTGCTGCCGGAACGGATGGTATTGTAATTCTTGGAACTACAGGGAGAGAGTTCTACTATGACACAAGAAGAAGAGGACGATGCAGTCTGCAAGTTTACCGTGGAGCGTGTTTCGGGCAGAATTCCGGTCATCGCAGGCAGCGGCTCCAATTGTACGCAGTCTATGCTGGAGCGGAGCCTGAAATTTCAGGAGCTTGGCGCAAACGGCCTGCTCCTCATAGCGCCTTTATTATAACAAGGCTAACGAAGAGGGGCATGGTCCGCCATTTCCTGGCCATCGCCGACCAGGTGGAAATCCCGTGTATCCTGTACAACGTGCCGGGCAGGACGGGCTGCAGCATCCCAGTCAGTGTCGTAAAGCGCCTCGCTGCACACCCGCGCATCGCAGGCATCAAAGAGGCCTCCGGGGATATGGGTTATGCCATGGAGATCGCGGCGCTTTTATCGGAGGACTTTGTCATGTACAGTGGAAACGACGACATCACAGTGCCTCTGCTTTCCATCGGAGCGACAGGTGTCATCTCCGTGCTGGCCAATATACTGCCGGCGGAAACCCATCGCATGGTCTGGGATTATCTAAACGGTGATACGGAAGGGGCCGCGGAGATGCAGCTCAGATACCTGGAGCTGATACACTGCCTCTTTTCTGAGGTCAACCCGATTCCTGTAAAAACAGCTCTCGCATTAATGGGAAAAATGTGAATCTCATATGCGTCTGCCTCTATATGATATGAGTGAATCTGCCAGAAAAGCACTGGCGATTTCGATGAGAAAGGCGGAACTGTTATGAAAATTCTCTTGATTGGTCATGGACAGATGGGAACCATGGTAGGGGAACTTGCGCTGGCCCAGGGATTGGAGGTAGCAGCAGTGTTTTCCACAGCTAATATAGAAAACCTAAAAAATTTAATCAGCCAGTGGATGTTTTGATCGACTTTTTCTTCGCCACAGGCGCTGCCCTTCATCGCAGCTTACGTTGAAAGAATGGCTGTGCCGCTGGTCTCTGGTACGACGGGCTTCGATGAGGACGCGCAGAGACAGCTTCGTGCCCTGGCCGCCTATGCACCGGTGCTCTACAGTACGAACTTTTCTACTGGAATTGTCATAATAAGACGGATTTTAAGGCAGTTTTCTGCATATCTATTAGATAGCGGCTATGAAGCAGAGCTGATAGAAGCACATCACAATCAGAAAAAGACGTCCCCAGCGGCACCGCCCAGACCCTGCTATCGGAAATTGATCCCAACGGGCGGTTTACCAGGGTGATTGGCAGGGGTGCGCAGGGTGCCAGAGGAAGGCAGGAAATCGGCGTCCATTCTCTGCGGGGAGGAACAGAGGCCGGCCGTCACGAGGTGATTTTTTTTGGACAGGACGAACAAATCCAAATCGCCCATTGCGCAGCCAGTCGGGGAGATCTTTGCCAGGGGCGCTCTCTTGGGAGCGGAAAAATTGGTTAGACAGGTCAAAGCTTTTACACCTTTGACCAACTCATATGAAGGAGGAACACATGAACGCAAGTGAAATTATAAGATATATCAGTGAATCAGAAAAGAAGACGCCAGTCAGGGTGTACCTGAAATGGAAAAAGAAGGGGCTGCAAAGGCATTTCAGGGATGCAGGCGCTTTGGCGCAGGTGATGAAATCATCTTTGGGGACTGGAAGGACGTAGCGCCGGTGCTTTCGGCAGCAAAGGATAAGATTGACGATGTGGTCGTGGAAAACGACTGCCGCAACAGCGCCATTCCGCTGCTGGATATGAAGGAGATACCGGCCCGTATCGAACCGGGCGCTGTGATCAGAGAGCAGGTAGAGATTGGAAAAAATGCAGTCATCATGATGGGGGCGCTAATCAACATCAGGGGGCGTCTATCGGTGAAAATACAATGATTGATATGGGCGCCATTCTGGGTGGCAGAGCTACTGTCGGCAAGAACTGCCACATCGGCGCCGGCAGCGTTTTGGCCGGGGTCATAGAGCCGGCCAGTGCAGTGCCTGTCGTTATTGAAGATGATGTGATGATCGGAGCCAATTCCGTGGTCATTGAAGGCGTGCAGTGGCAAAGGGCAGCGTCGTCGCAGCCGGGTCGGTGGTCACCTGCGACGTTCCCGCCGGCGCAGTGGTTGCAGGGGGGTACCGGCAAGGGTGCTGAAGATGAAGGATGAGGGTACTGTAGGGAAGACAGAGATTGTGGATGC
>VOFH01002643.1_pt1 | contig 71481 bp, 102 predicted proteins | sample 5384091 | NCBI WGS metagenome assembly VOFH01 (sample SAMN12384727, study PRJNA508395) | human gut metagenome | isolation source: healthy gut G | host: Homo sapiens | reverse complement strand
ATAGGGTATTCTCCCCGATTCCACATATCTCCAAAACTTTATCCGTATGGGGAATTTCCAGACATTTCTGATTAATCTGCGTTTCTATCAATGCAAGCTCCGCATCCAGTTCCAGGATTTTTTGAACAAACCACTGTACAACCAGTTTCCCTGTTTCTTTTCCTTCACGGATGCCAACACTCGCCTTGGCGTACTCCAAGATTTCTCCAGCTCTGCTATACCCGCGTCCTCTAAGTTTCGCATTATGCCAGATCTGCCTGATTCCGTCTTCTTTCAAAGCTGCCAGATCATCCGGAAATGGTGCCTGCTTCAACAGTTCAAGGCTGAATGTGCCTTCTGTTTTTCCAAGTGCTTCTTTGTACTCTGGAAAATATATTTTCAGTTCCCGGTGCAGTCGGTTGATCGACCGGATCCTGTCCTCATTCAGCTGATCACGAAACATGGATAACCGTCGCAGATCTGCATAAAGCTGCTCTGGAAGATAAGGCATTCCAAAGTTTCCATCTTTTACAAGATTTGCAATCAGCTTAGGATCTTTTGTATCATCTTTCAGCTGGCTGTTATCCTCAAGTTCTTTTGTCTGCTTTACTGCATACGGATTTACCTGAACTACACTGATCCCATTTGAGATCATCCAGGTCGCAAGGCAGAACCAGTAATGGCCGGTTGGTTCAAGACCAAGAACAATCTGTTTTTTATCGTATTCGGCTGCTATCTTTACTGCCCATTCCTTTGCCTTGCTAAATCCATCCGCATTATTACTGAATGAAAAATCGGACTTACTGAGTTCTCTGCCTCTGGTGTCAATTGCCCTCAGATAGTGTGTTTCACTGCCTACATCGCATCCTAAAATAAGCATGTCATCACAGATAAAACTGAGTTTTGCGTTCTTATCGAACTTCCCTTTGGTTTCCAACTCATGCCAGGTTGAAGCTGTTAAATTTTCTCTGACCACCTCGATTTTCTTCAGAAGCTCCTGCTGTTCAAAAATATTTACATTTGATACTTGATTTTTCTTCTTTGTGCCTTTAAGATTCATGTTAGATACCTCTTGTATTCTTTGGATTTTACTAACGGTCGGTTATGATGTCAGGGTCAAAGGTCTGACACCACGTGTGCCTGCACACTGGTGGTAGAATGACCTTGAGGCCCGCCCCGATATGAGCATAAAAGTGGGGCGTAAGCACCATGATATGCGAATAGCGGGTAGGATTGTGGGAGTGCGTAGCACGAAACAATCCGTTGGCATCATTGTTGGGGGCTTTTGACCCCAACATCATCTTATCATTATACTGTCCTCTTGTATACTCTTTTTCCATCAACTGCATTCTGCTTTTGTCTGATTCGGAACTTTTTGTACTTTTTGCACAAGTTAGTCAATTATATTTTTCTTTTTCCTACAAATTCACTTTGAAATAGGGTATTATAATAAGATGTCGGGGTCAAAAGCCCCGACTATGATACCTACGGGATTGTTACGCACTACGTGCTCCCACAATCCTACCCAACATTCGCATATCGTGGTGCTTACGCCCCACTTTTATGCTCATATCGGGGCGGGCCTCAAGGTCATTCTACCACTAGTGTGCAAGCACGTGGTGTCAGACCTTTTGACCCTGGTATCATAATAATAACGAATCAACGTAGGAGGAATAATTATGATTATATCTACCAGGGAAGATATGCACTTCGTGTCATGATTGATCTGGCCGGACAAGATCCGAATACTTATACGCCACTCAAGGAAATTGCAGCACGGCAGGAGATTTCTGAAAAATATCTTGAAAATATTCTCAAGTCTCTTGTTACCGGTGGCCTGATCTTTGGACTTCGCGGAAAAGGCGGTGGCTATAAGCTCACTAAGAAACCGGAGGATTATACTATTTCTTCAATTCTCCGTCTCACAGAGGGATCACTTGCACCGGTGGCATGTCTTGAAGAAAATGCGACTGAATGTGAAAGGGAAGCGGTTTGCCCTACCCGCCCACTTTGGAAAAAACTGGATACACTGATCCAGGATTATCTTGGCAGTGTCTCACTGAAAGACCTGATTGATGGGACTGTCTGACAAAAAAGAACGTTACTCCCGAATGACTGCACATCCATGGAGTAACGTTCTTTCTTTTCTATAACTATCTTTATGCCAGACTTCCGCCTGTCTTATACAAAATTTTCCGCTCTGCTTTCCTCTCTCTTTTTAACTTCTCTTATACCTTGAAGCGGTATCCGACTCCCCAGATTGTCTCAATGTACTGTGGATGAGACGTGTCATATTCGATTTTCTCCCGAATCTTCTTAATATGCACTGTCACAGTCGCGATATCTCCTATCGACTCCATATCCCAGATCTCACGGAATAATTCTTCCTTTGAATAAACATGGTTTGGATGTCCTGCCAGAAACGAAAGCAGATCGAACTCTTTTGTTGTAAAGGAACGTTCCTCACCGTTCACCCATACACGTCTCGCTGTCCGGTCGATCTTAAGTCCGCGGATCTCTATCACATCATTCTGTTCCACAACACTTCCGATCAGACGCTCATATCTGGCAAGATGCGCTTTCACGCGGGCCACAAGCTCACTCGGGCTAAACGGCTTCGTCATATAATCATCCGCTCCAAGGCCCAGACCTCTGATTTTATCAATATCGTCTTTTTTGGCAGAAACCATAATAATCGGCGTATTCTTCTGATCTCTGATCTGACGGCATATTTCAAATCCGTCAACTCCCGGCAGCATCAGATCTAAAATAATCAGGTCAAATTCTACGGCAAGTCCTCTCCGAAGACCTGTCTCTCCGTCATTTGCTACTTCTCCTTCAAATCTACTCAGCTCCAGATAATCTTTCTCAAGATCCGCAATACTCTCTTCATCCTCTACGATCAAAATACGCTTACTCATCAATAGATACCTCCTGATATTTTCTGATTACAAAATACATTGTTGTTCCGGCGCCCTCTTCACTGGTCGCCCATATATTTCCTCCATGTTCTTCCACGATCTTCTTCACGATCGAAAGTCCGATACCACTTCCTCCTTTTGAAGAATTTCTTGAAGCATCCGCACGATAGAACCGGTCAAAGATAAACGGCAGATCCTTTGCCGCAATCCCTCTTCCATTATCTCCCAGCTCTATCTGGATAAAATCTCCCACGTCCTTTACATCCATCGTAATCTCCACTTTCGGTTTATCTGTATACTTCAGGGAATTTGAAACGATATTATTGATAACCCGCCTAAGCTGTTCCGGATCTACGATCACTTTACAGTCATCATCCATAAAAAGTTTCGGTATGTAAACTCTGCCCCTTTTGACTCCAGCTCCACACTCAGATCTTCTGCACAGTCTCCAAAATAATTTTTTGCCGAGATCGTTGTGAAATTATACGGAATCCTGTTCGTATCGATCTTGGAGTAAAGGGTCAGCTCATTGATCAGAATATTCATTTCATTAGCCTTATTGTATATTGTTTTGATGTATCTGTCCATCTTTTCCGGAGTATCTGCCACCCCGTCCATGATTCCTTCCACATAGCCTTTGATCGCCGTGATCGGAGTCTTCAGATCATGTGAAATATTACTGATCAGTTCCTTATTTTCCCGGTCAAACGCAACCTTTTCCTCTGCCTGCACCTTCAACCGAAGACGCATTTCCTCAAAATCCCTGCAAAGCTGCCCGATCTCATCATCATTTTCTGCTTTAATCTCAAAATCCAGATTTCCTTCTTTGATATTCCTTGCCGCTTTCTGTAATTTTTGCAGCGGCACTGATACCGCACGATAAATCCATATGATCAACAATGCTGCCGTGATGGATACGACGATCAGATATCTGCTGGATCTCCGTTGCCTTTTCCGGTACAAATGCCCTTGTCATCACTCCGGTAAAAAGTCATCGGAAATACCATGACCACCATAAATACGATAACGAGTTTTGTCTTAAGCTTCATTTGCAGCTCCTTTCCGAAAATCGAGTATGATTAACGAAAGGTGCCTGAACCTTTTCAGGAGATCAGACACCTTCTTTTGATACTTCTGCTTATTTTACAGATTCTACAAATATTTCTTTCATTTTGAGATATTCTTTCACTTTACAGATATTTCTTTAAATCTTCTACCTTGTCAAGTTTCTCCCACGGAAGATCCAGGTCATTACGTCCGAAATGTCCATAAGCAGCTGTCTGTCTGTAAATCGGTCTTCTCAGATCAAGCATCTTGATAATTCCCGCCGGGCGAAGGTCAAAGTTCTCACGAATGATCTCAACCAGCTTTGTATCAGATAACTTTCCTGTACCAAATGTATCAACTGCGATAGAAGTCGGCTGTGCCACACCGATCGCATAAGAAAGCTGGATCTCACATTTCTTTGCAAGTCCTGCTGCTACAATATTCTTTGCTGCATAACGTGCTGCATAAGCTGCAGAACGGTCTACCTTTGTGCAGTCTTTTCCTGAAAATGCTCCGCCACCGTGACGTGCCATTCCACCATAAGTATCAACAATGATCTTACGTCCTGTCAGTCCACTGTCTCCGTGAGGTCCGCCAATCACAAACCGGCCTGTCGGATTTACAAAAATTTCGTCTCATCATCTACCAGCTCTGCCGGGATGATCTCATCGAATACATACTTTTGATATCCTCATGAATCTGCTCCTGAGATACTTCCGGGTCATGCTGCGTAGAAAGCACAACTGCATCCAGACGCTTTACAGAACCATCTTCATTGTATTCTGCAGTTACCTGAGTCTTTCCGTCCGGACGCAGGTAAGTCAGCGTTCCGTCTTTGCGAACTTTAGTAAGCTGAAGTGCAAAGTTTATGTGCCAGTGCGATCGGATACGGCATATATTCTTCTGTTTCATCAGACGCATAACCGAACATCATTCCCTGGTCTCCGGCGCCGATGGCTTCAATTTCGTCTTCGGACATTTTATGCTCTCTGGCTTCGAGCGCTTTATCCACGCCCATGGCAATATCCGTTGACTGCTTATCCAATGTTGTGAGTACACCGCAGGTATCTGCATCAAAGCCATATTTTCCTCTTGTATAACCAATTTCACGAACAGTGTCACGTACGATTTTCGGAATATCTACATAAGCTTTCGTCGTGATCTCGCCCATCACCATAACGACGCCTGTCGTTGTGCATGTCTCACATGCGACACGGCTCATCGGATCCTGCTTCATAAGTTCATCCAAAATAGCGTCCGAAATCTGATCGCACATCTTGTCCGGATGTCCTTCCGTAACCGACTCGGAAGTAAATAAAATTTTTTCCTTTTCCATAAGTTCTCCTTTCACTCACTTTCTCTTCTGCTTACTGCTTTCACGTAATATCGCCTTCGTCCGCCTGACCTGCCCCGCGGAACCTCGATTCCGCTTCGCTTCATCTCGGTCGCGGGCGGCCTGCTCTTCCGGTACAGGTTTTCTGACTGCCTCCGCCTGACCTGCCCGCGGAACCTCGATTCCGCTTCGCTTCATCTCGGTCGCGGGCGGCCTGCCCTTCTTCCGGTACAGGTTTTCTGACTGCCTCCGCCTGACCTGCCCCGCGGAACCTCGATTCCGCTTCGCTTCATCTCGGTCGCGGGCGGCCTGCCCTTCTTCCGGTACAGGTTTTCTGACTGCCTCCGCGCCCGCGGAACCTCGATTCCGCTTCGCTTCATCTCGGTCGCGGGCGGCCTGCCTATACCCTGGCAACTCTCTGTCTGCTCACGCAAGCGTGGCAGCCAATGAGTTGTCAGGGTGCAGGTCAGGCTTTAATACGCGAAAACAGTCCGCATAAGGCGGACTGTCAATCTATCGTAACAATCCTCTTATTGTTCGAGTAACTCGCTCAGGTTGGCACCTTCCTTTATAATGTGGGGTTGCCGCAGCTTCTTAGATCCTTTGTATCTCCACTGCTCTGAATAAGAGAAAGTTTCTTTATTAAATTAGTATTTTACTTTCGTATCAGACTATACAACGCATTGTCTATTATGTCAATATAGTTTAGAAAACTTTCATTATATTTTCTTATCTATGACTTCCCAGTAACCATACTTTGGGAATCCATTTCACAAGTCAAAATACCGACACGCTGCCTGTACCTGCCCGCCACAACCGGTACACCTGCTCTGCCGTATCTGCCAGGTTTCTCTTTGCATTTTCATTTTTCATGGCTTCTTCCAGTGTAACCACATTTCGCAGAATCGGAAAAAATGCATCAATTCCATGTTCATTGCATTTTTCTGCATCCACTCCGGCTGCCCCGGTAAATGCGATCACAGTCTTTCCGTATTTCTTTGCAAGTCCGGCTACTCCTATCGGTGCTTTCCCCATGGCGGTCTGTCCGTCCATTTGTCCTTCTCCGGTAATCACCAAGTCTGCTTCTCTGATGTACTCTTCCAGCCGGGTTTCTTCTAAAACAATCTTGATCCCGGACTCAAGAACTGCATTGGTAAATGTCAGAAACGCAAATCCCAGGCCGCCGGCTGCCCTGGTTCCTGCCTTCTTCGGATCTGCTTTCGGAAATTTTTTTCCTGCCAGTGCCGCATAATTTTCCAGCCATTGATCCATCTCCACAACCATGGACGGGTTGCCCCTTTCTGCGGACCAAAGACAGCACTGCACCCCTGCTCACCGCATAGGCTGTTCGTTACATCACACGCTATACGGAATCTGCACTCCTTTAATTCCTGCAGAACATGCGTCTCCGTGATCGTTTCTAAAACTTTCAGCCCTCTCGCTCCGAAGGGAATCTGGTTTCCATTTTTATCGAGGAATCCGTATCCAAGTGCCTGCAGCATCCCTGTTCCACCGTCATTGGTTGCACTTCCACCAATGCCGATAATGAATCGCCTGCAGCCTTTTTTGATGGCATCCCGGATCACTTCACCGACACCATATGTTGTCGTATAGAGCGGATTTCTTTTTCATCTGGAACGAGTGTGATCCCGGCCGCACCTGCCATCTCAATCACGGCTGTCCCGGAAGCTTCAATAATTCCATATTCGCATATGACCGGTGTTCCCAGTGGTCCTGTTACCTGTACCTGCTGTCTGCTCCCGTTCATTCCCGACGTCAGTGCTTCTACCGTTCCTTCACCACCATCTGCCAGCGGTCTTACGAGTACTTCTGCCCCGGCATCTGCCCTGTAGATTCCTTCTGCCACAGCCCTTCCGGCCTCCATGGATGTCATACTGCCTTTAAACGAATCTATCGCTGTTACAATTTTCATTCTGCTTTTCCTTCCTCTTCTGACAGCGTCATCATTCCTGACATAATGCAGCCACCCTTTGCTCCGGCTTTGGCGAGAGTTCTTTCCACTGCTCCGGCTCAAAATGGATCCCACCGATCCCATAGACCGGCAGCCTCACTGCATCACAGACTTCTTTCAAAAATCTGATTCCCCTTGGAGGAACGCCTTTCTTACAATCCGTCACATAAATATGGCCTGCCACCAGATAAGATGCCCCCAGCTTTTCCGCTTCAACCGCTTCTTCCACCGAGTGAACCAGAAGTCCTATCTGATAAAATGTTCCGCTGCCCTGATTTTTCTCCTGTATCACAGCCTGATTCACCAACTGCCGCAGCACAGGAAGTGGGAGATGAATCTGGTTACAGTTTAATTTTACCGCAATTTGCCAGAAATTGTGAAGAATACATGGAACTTTATACGTTTCACAAATTTTCATTACCTGTCCGGCCAGTTGTTCATACTCCGCTTCTGTCAGATCCTTTTTCCCTTAAAATCAGTGCTTTGGGATGCCATTCGCATACTATTTTGATCTGCTCAAGGAACGGTCTTTTGCACAAATGCCGGTTGCTGACTGCGATCACATTTTCGCAGTACTCCTGATTTTCCTTATACATAAATATAATCACTCATAACCGGCTGAAGATGATTTGTCAGCAGTGCATCATAAACTTCCTTCACTGACCGTCATCGGAAATCTCAAACTGGTCATCGCCTTTCTCTTCAATTTCTTCCACGTGACCTCCAATTCCTGTACTGACCCCGGCAGAAATTTTCGTCGCTGCAATCTGAACAAGATGATCTCTTACCCGTTCGCATTCCCTTGTCGAAACTGTAATGCTGGCAAATGGCATAAATAACCGGTATGCACAGACAACCTGCAGAAGCTGTCGTTCATGCACATCCATCGGATTGATCCGGTCATTATTTATGATCGGCCGAAGTCTCGGACAGGAAAATGCAATCTCTGCATGAGGATATTTTCTCTGCAAAAGATATGCATGATATCCTGTCGCAAATGCATCTTTTCTGAAATCATCCAGTCCCAGCAAAGCACCGAACCCCACACCACGCATTCCGCCCATTAATGCACGCTCCTGGGCGTTGACACGATACGGATAGATACGTTTGATGGCCTGCAAGATGAAGAGTTTCATACTTATCGGAATTATAGGTCTCCTGGAAGACAGTTACATAATCAGCGCCACATGCATGCAGATAAGCATACTCATCTGAATTGACCGGATAGATCTCAAGCCCGATTACTTTGAAATATTTTCTTGCGATCTTACATGCCTCTCAATATATTCTACATCCGATTTGCTCCGGCTCTCACCTGTCAGGATCAGAATTTCCTGCAGTCCTGTCGCTGCGATCGCCTGCATCTCTTTTTCGATTTCTTCTGCATTCAGCCTTGCTCTGTTGATCTTATTATGACAGTTGAATCCACAGTAAATGCAATAATTTTCACAATAATTCGCAATGTAGATCGGAGTGAACATATAGACGCTGTTCCCAAAATGCTTTCTTGTCTCCACCTGTGCCGCCTGTGCGATTTTCTCCAGATATGGAAGGGCTGCCGGGGACAGAAGTGCCTGAAAATCCTCCGGTGTACACTCCGAATGTGCCAATGCCATTTTTACATCTGCTGCCGTATACTGGTCATAATCATACGCATTCATTTTTCCACAACCTGATCCAGTATTTCCGATCCAATGTCCTCCATTCCCGGAAGGTATGTCATGTGGTCGATACGGTTTTTCTTCTGATCCTCCAGAATTTCCTTACTCAGAATGCTCTCATTGATATGCATCTCATGGGTATGTCTATCTTCCCTGGTCTGTGTGCTTTCCTGTGTATGTGTATCTTCCATTGTATTTGTATGTTCCATTCTGCTGCCTCCTAATCCTGAAGAAATCCTGTCAGTGGTGAGGACGCACTACCGCCCCGCTCCATGGTTCTTCCCAGTCCTGAAAGATACGCATTTCTTCCGGCCTCGATCGCTTTTTTTGAAAGCTTCTGCCATCATCGGCACATCTCCTGCGGTTGCGATCGCTGTATTTGCCATCACAGCATCTGCTCCCATCTCCATTGCTTCACATGCCTGAGATGGCCGCCCGATCCCTGCATCCACAATCACCGGAATCTCAATTTCATCGATCAGGATCTGAATAAACTCTTTCGTACTCAGTCCTTTATTGGAACCGATCGGTGCTCCCAGTGGCATCACGCATGCCGCACCTGCATCCACCAAAGCTCTTGCCACATTCAGGTCAGGATACATATATGGCATGACAACAAATCCTTCTTTTGCCAGTATTTCCGTTGCTTTTTATCGTTTCATAATTATCTGGCAGTAAATACTTTGAATCATGAACCACCTCGATCTTAACAAAATCTCCGCATCCTACTTCTCTTGAAAGTCTTGCGATTCGCACTGCCTCCTCTTATAGTTCTTGCTCCTGACGTATTCGGCAGAAGTGTGACATTTTCCGGGATATAATCCAGGATGTTGGCAAGTCCTCCCTCATTCGCCCGGCGCGCAGAGCCAGAGTGATGATCTGCGCATCTGCCTTTTCAATACATGCTTTCACCAGATCCAGAGAAAATTTTCCGGATCCCAGAATAAAACGGGAAGTAAATTCATGACCTCTCAAAATTAATTTGTCTTCTGCTGTCTTCATTTTTTTAATTTCTCCTTCTTTTTTATTTTCTCTTTAAGCCTCTTCTTCTCCAAGAATCAGTCTTGTGATCATATTTGCCTCATGGGCGGCACAGACCGCAACTCTCTGCCATCAGCCCCCTGCCATATTCCGGCTCACTCACCCTGTCACCACAAAGGTAAAAATTTTTCATCAGCCTCTGCGTTCGGATCGTATTACTGCTTCCATAACCTGCCATTCCGGTTGCAGAAACTAATTTCTTTTCTGGGAAATGTTCCAGTATCCCGTTGACCAGCATTGCCTTTGCCTCCGGTCTGTCGAAGGCCTCACAGACGATCGGTGCATCAGCAAAAAGTTCCTGTAAATTTTCTTCCGTCACCTTCACTGTATCTGTTCGGATGTCTAAATATGGATTGATTCGCTCCAGCAGAGATTTCAGCGCATCGGTTTTATACATTCCGATCTGATCGATAAAATACTGCTGCCGGTTCAGATTTGTGATATCCACCACATCAAAATCGATCAGATGCAGATGCCCTACTCCGATCCTTGCCAGTGCATATGCCACATTTGATCCAAGACCTCCCAAACCTGCGACTGCTACATGACCTTCTGATAAAAGCTTCTGCTTTTCCGGTGAATGACGCTCATTCAACGCTTCTATAATTTCTTCTTTTGTTAATATCATTTTTCAGCCTCCTCCAACAAATGTCACGATTTCCATACTGTCACCATCTTTCAGACGGGTCTCTGAGTATTTGTATTTTGGAAGAATCTCTCCATTTAACTCCACAGCGATCCGGTTCATCCGATAACCATTTTCTTCAAGATAATCCGCAACCGTCTGCTCTTCCTGACCTTTTACTTCTTTTCCATTTACTGTAATCATTTTCTCCTCCTTCTGCTCTTTCCTGCACCTCATCTTGTGCGTCCCGCTGAGTGTTCTTACATATCACGGAGACACTCATCCTGGTATAGGAAACAATCTACTGGATCTTTTGCCATATGCCCGACAACAAAAAAAGAAGTCCACAAAGAACTACACCCGCGGTGGTGTACCCCTTCATGAACTTCTGTCCACTCTAAATCAGTATCTCTATTTATTTTCAGCAAGATTTAGTATAAAAGACTTTCCTGAAAATGTCAATCTTTTTACGTCCGGCTGTTTGTGTCAAGTAAACGTTGGCAACTTCCTCATTGTTTTTCTTGAATGATATTTTTGGTGCTAGAATCGGTTTACGTTTACCATTTAAGCTTTGATTAGTGCCATGCTCGGCACACATAAAAAAGCGGCACACTATTTTAGTGTACCTGCTCTTTCTAACTTTCCAAGTCTCTCTGCCTGCTCCAGAAGTTCCCCAATCCTGCGGTTATACGTTCCGATCTGCACCCCGGCATCGATCACTCTTCCACATCGTTCTATCATTTTCTCTGCACTTGCAAAGGTTTCATCCGAAATTTCCTCAAAAGCTTTTTCTGTGATCACTTCAACTGCAAGCTGCCTTGCCAGCTCGCAGTCAATATCATTTTCATACAAAATGCCGGCTGCAAAAGGAATCCTCTCTTTTCTCAGTTTCCTGTATACCGGGATTCCGCTGCCGCCTGAAGAAATGACCAGCACTTCCGGCTCTCCCTTTATTCCCGGCAGTTCAATACTTCCAAACCTGGGATCAAAGGACCCGTTCGTTATCCCATATAAGTCACGGATGATCTCTTCCTGAAATACCTCTTCCGGCTTTCCGAAATGGGAGATATTTTCTCCTTGCACGCATACGATCTTGTCTGATACTTTCTGTGCAAGGTCGATTTCATGCAAAGACATGATCACCGTCATTTTTTCTCTCTTGCCATTTTTTCCAGGATTGCCAGAAGCTCCAGCTTATGCTTCACATCCAAAAAGGAAGTCGGCTCATCCAGGATCAGGATTTCCGGCTCCTGACAGATTGCCCTCGCCAGTAAAACTCTCTGCCGCTGTCCATCGCTGATCGCATTGAAATCCTGGTTGCCCAGTTCCTGTGCATGGACTGCCTCCATTGCTTCTTCTACCAGTTCTTCATCCCGCTTTGTCAGGATTCCAAGTCTGCCGGTATACGGATACCGCCCGGTTGCCACAATATCATGACAGTTCATCAGTTCTGTCTTGATCCGCTCGGTAAGAACCACAGCCATTTTGGAAGATAACTCTTTATACGACAGTTCCATCAGGGATGTATCATCAAAAAATACCGTTCCACCGATCAGCTTCAACTGTCTTGTAATACTTTTTAAAATCGTAGATTTTCCAGAGCCGTTTGGCCCGATCAGCGTCACAATCTCGCCTTTGTCTATCCCAATATTGATATCCCGGATCAACGGATTTCCATGATACCCGACTGCCAGGTCTTTTAACTGAAAATAAAAATCCGCCATACACTACCTTCCCTTCTCCCGTTTCACCATCATATAAATGACGATCGGTGCACCTAAAATGGATGTTACCGTACTGATATTCAGCTCCACCGGTGCCAGTGCCATACGAGCGATCAGATCACAGATCATACAGAATACAGCCCCTAAAAAAATGTACCCGGTATCACCACAATCGGCTTTGATGTTCCGAACGCTTTTCTCGTAAGAAATGGAACTGCAATTCCCACAAAAGACATTGGTCCGGCAAATGCAGTTACACTTGCGGACAGCACACTGGAAAGCAGGATCAGTACCACCCGGAAAACTTGAATATTCACACCCATACTCTGTGCATATGCTTCACCAAGCTGGTAGGCACTGACCGGTTTCGACAACAGGAACGTGCATACAAATGCGATCCCGACTACCACTGCCGCCACCTGCACATTGCTCCAGCTCATTCCTGAAAAACTTCCCTGCGACCAGCCATGCAGATTGACAATGTCTGAATCATCTGCAAATGTGACAACAAAATCTGTGATAGCAGAACAGATATAACCGATCATGATTCCCCCGACCAGCAGTGCCGCCATATGATGTACTTTTTTTGACATCAGAAGAATGAACCCCGTCGAGATCAGCGATCCGATAAACGCTGCCACGATCAGTGTATACGATGAAAAATGACCAATATATTTTAAAAAAATGATCATCGTCAGTGCTACGACCATTTTGCCCCGGAAGAAATTCCAAGGACAAACGGTCCTGCAATGGGATTGGCAAAAATGTCTGCAAAAGGAAACCGGACAAAGATAAGGCTCCTCCCAGCATCGCTGCCATCAGGATTCTCGGAAGGCGGATTCTCCAGATAATACTGTATTCCGTTGCCGCCCCGTCACGCAGAAAAAGAATCCTGAGGATCTTAGGAACGGAAATATGCACATTTCCTGTATTGATATTGAGTACCACTGTCACTGCAAATGCAATCACAAGCCCTGAAAATACAGCTATGTATCTGGCTCTCCGTCTGAGATTTTCTCCGTGAAAACTTGTATCTTTCATAGTTTCTCCATTATTTCATCTTCTCAAGGAAGGTCATTTCTTTCGGATCCCCATCCGTCAGCATCAGATGCATATCCATGATCAGTTCTCCAACCGTATCTGTTGCCTGATACAGGTTCTTTCCTGTATACCATACATTTCCTTCTTTTACTGCTTTAAATTCGAAAACAAATTGCTCTTCGCTTCCAGGTCGCTGATACTCTTCACCTGCCCGTCGATTGTTCCGTTATAGATCAGATAATCTGCATCCACTGCTGTTGCATAAAATTCTTCCATAGTCAGTTTGACTGACGGAGCATTGCTGTCCACATTTTTCAGGTTCTTGAATGCATAACGTCCGCCTGCAATCTCAATCATGGAAGGGATATAATCTTCTGATTTTCTTACTACGATAGAACCGTCTGTATTCACATAAAAATATGCCACCGTCTTTTCTGTATTTTCAAAGCCTTTCAGCTTTTCGATCACCTGGGCCTGCTTTTTCAAAAAAGCTGTCGGCTGCATCTTCTTTATTCAGCATTGCACCGTACAGTTTGATCCACTCGGTTCTGCCCAATGGGTGAGATTCATAACTGGAATAGTCCACAAAGACCGGTATATCCAGATCTTCGATCATCTCCTGTACTTTTCGGAGTATGAAGGATCATGGTTGATTCTACGGCAAGATCACACTCCGTTCACCAGAGTCTCATAATCCGGCTCACTGTATTTTCCTGCGTAGATCATGTCACCGGACTCCATCGCTTTCTTTGCATCTTCTACATACCAGCCGGATGCATTAAGACCGGAAAATTTCACCTGGTCAATGGCATCCACTGCATCCAACAGCGACATGATTGCTGTTGCTGCCATATAGATATGATCCAACGGCTGCTGCAGGACTACAATATCCTCCGACAATCCTTCCGGAGCTTCTTTCCCTTCCGGCACAACAAGGTACTGTCTGTCTTCATGTACATCCAACAGCTTGTATCCGTCTTTATAATCATATACGTCAAATTCTGTCGCATAGGTCAGATCCATTGTCGACTCATAGGTAAGGCCGTCAATCTCCGGCCCTTTTTTATCACTTTTTGACTGATCTTCTTTTTTATTTTTTTGTCTCTTCTGTCTGCTGTGTACTGTCTGTTCTTTTTTTACCAGCCCCCGGCTGACCGCAGCCCCCCAGTGAGAGGACCGCTGCCAACAGCAATGCAGTTATTCTACAAAGCTTCTTTTTCATTTACTGATTCTCCTGTACTCCTGCTTCATCTACTGCCTTTTCAAACATCTTGTCCATTTTCTCTTCACATCCGAAAAGTACTCCATATACCTTGATCCACTCGTACTGTGCAAGTTCCGTCTTTTCATCTGCACTCCGGTCAATGATCACCGGAATACCAAGCAATGCAAATTTTTCGGTGATTTCTTCCAATCTTTCTGTCTGTTCTTCTACGGTCAGTTCATCAGAATCACCGGTTGACTGCTCTTTTGTCTTCTTATCCTCTGTCTTTGCACTGTCCTTTTTCGTGCTGTCTGTCTTTGCATCGTCATTTTTTCTGCATCTTCTGCATCTCTCGGCAGAAGTTCTCCCGAAGCAATGCAAGAGATACTTCTTTCTTCACAAGTGCTTTTAATTCCGGTTTTTCAAAGCTTCCCCCGTAAATAACTTCAGCATCCGCTTCATCTTCATCCTCATTTACCTGCATTTTTCTGCAATCTCAGGAACAGTACAAGCTTTCTGCTCCATTCCTACTGCTGCCACAGAGTCAAGGAGATCCAGTTCTTTCATCTGTTCAAGGATCTCATCTGATGCCACATAGGTTTTATCTGCCGGCATTTTCACAATGATCATATCCTGATCCAGACCGACCGGTACTTCTACGTCTTCCGGCACAAGCAGATATTTTACAACATTGCCTTTATACAGTTCTGCTGCCAGTTCTTCTTCACTGACTCCATTCTGATCCGACGTGGAATCTCCGCTTTCCTCTTCCGCAGCGTCACTCTTACTGCTCTTATTTTCTGTGCTGTCTTTCTTATCGGACTTGGAAACCTCTTTCTCTGTATCCTCAGAGTTTCTTTGGATGTCTTTTCAGGATCTCTTGCCGTATCTTTTGTCATGTCTATTTCCAACAGAACGATTCCCTGATCGTAATGGTAGATCTTGAAATATTCTGCATATTCCAGTTCTGTTTCTGACTGATATTCAAGTCCCATGATCTCCGGTGCTTTTCGTCCAGTGTCTTATTACTGTTCTCCCCGACAGTTGTGCCATTTCCTGCTGCGGCAAGATAGACGAAAATACTGTACTCGATCTCATGTGCCACAGACATCTTATCTGTCATTCCAAGGATCTTATTATTTTTATTCAATGCGATCGGGATAACTACGGTCGCTGTTCCTCCGCTCTTTGTCGTATAATATGTATTTCCGTTGGCTTTTACATACTGGTAATGGTCACTGCTGAATACCAGTGTTGCATAAGCCTGTCCATTTTTGATTGTTACTTTATTACAGGTAATCCTTACTTTTCCTGTACCGCCGGACCAGGTAAAGCGATCCGGTGTATATACTCCGTCTTTTAAGGCCGTTGTGCTGTCTACGCGTCCTGTAGAACCACTGGTATCTGCCTCATATTTTGACTCATGATCAGCCTTGCCGTCATTCTTTCCATTAGAACCATTGGATGGTTTCGTTGACGGTGTCGTTGGTTTTGTCGGGTTGACGGTTTTGAATCATTTCCCTGATCATCTTTTCCGATATCACCGGTCTTTACAAGCGTATCAGATTTAAATGTCAGCATTCTGTCATACCAGATCTTATTTTTTGATCGAATAAGCTGCAACTGCAATTTTCTTATCTAATGACTCCACCGGAATTTCATAAGTATACTTTTCTCCGTTCTCTGTCATCTTTGTCTGAATGGAATCCAGCTTGATTTGTCTGCTGCCGCCGCCTGTTCTTTTGTTCCGACATACAGATAACCGTATCCCGTACCACTCAGCGTCAGAACCGCCTTCATCTTTCCATTTTTTACAGTCAGTTCGCATCCAATGACACGGAACATAGACGCACTGGAATCCACCTGATACTGTAAATTCCATCTGCCGGAACTTTTTGTGCCAGGTTCCGGATCTGGTGTCGGATCAGGATCCGGTGTCGGAAGTTCTCCTGTCTTTGGCAGGATTCCATTAATATAGAAAGTACTCTGCTTTTCTGCCCATTTATTTGATTTCTGAATGTGGACTACATAATTGATCTCTTTTCCAAGATCCTTTGTTGGAATCGTAAATGTAAATGTCTTATAACCACTGGCGATCTCGGACTTATCTTCCGCACTGATGGCACCGGCATCTTTCACACTATCCGCATCTGACACTGTTCCAAGATATAATTTATCATAAGCAGATGCCTGCGTAACCATAGTCACGGTTGCTGTATCCCCATTGATGGAAATACTGCTGCCCCGTTCAAAATTCAGGCTTGCATAGCTGCTGGTCGGATATGCTGAGCCGTACAGATCATAAACTCCATTTTCTGTTACATTTGCTTTTCCTTCCAGATTCGGCACATTGATATATAAATCTCTCGCCCAGGACATCCACGCAGAAGCCGTTCCCGGTGTAACTGCAATGTTCATTCCCTGCTTTTCTGCAGGAACTGTCAGTGTAAATGTCGTTGTATCATCCTCTGCACGATAAACTCCATTTACTGCAGATGTCTTATCTGCATCTGCCTGAACTCCCTGATACAGGCGGGTCCATTTCTGACCTTTCACATTCAAAGTCAGGATTACATTTTTTCCCTTTAATACCGCCTTTGAAGAAACAATATTGAAATCATTGTACGCTGCACCCGTTCCCCGGCGATCACTTTTACTGCATCTGCCGCACTCGGAAGTTCTGTGATTCCCTCATCCGGGATATACATCCACAGATACTGGTTCGAGTACCAGCTTCCATCCGGCTTTCCAAGTGTTACTGGGATTGTCGTTCCCTTTGCAGAAGCCGGCAGATGGAATGTGAAGCTCCATTCTCCATTTGCTTCTGTGCCATTTGCTACAGATTCTTTCAGTTCATCATCTTTATAGCCAAAATAGATCTTGTCAAAGGAGACATTCTTTGTTGACAGAGTGATCTCCAGTTCCTCTCCATCCTGTACCACTTTTGATTCACTGGTCTTGAACATTGCAAAGTCAGCTCCGTTGGACTTTACTACTTTTACCTGATTCCCCGTAACAACCGGAGCCTCCGGCAGCTTCACTACTGCTTCGGAAGAAGTGACACTCGTTCCTGTCGCATCAGAAACGATACAACGATACTTTCCTGCTGTCTCCAGAGACATGGTAAATGTATATGTTGCAGTCTTTGCAGTAACTCCGGTACAGTCTGCCCACGTTGCACCATCGGCACTGAACTGCCACTGATAATTCAGATTGATTCCTTCTTCACCGGATGCCTCCACCGACAGTGCCACAGAACTTCCGCTGCCTGCCTCAGTCTCCTGCTTCGGCTGCGTTGTGATGTTGATCTCTGACGGTTTCACAAAATCGTCCATTGCAGGAAGCTTGAATGCCAGTGAACTTGAAGTGCTCCACTTCTGCGTTCTTCCATTTCTTGGTACAAAAGAGACTTCTCCGCCTGCTTTTTCAAGTGGCACGGTAAAGGTAAATTTTTTCAAGATTTTTTCTGTATCGACTTCACCTAAAATGATCGGTTCTTTTGTCTCATCATTTCTATTTCCGATATAGATTGCATCATAAGTAAACTGCCACTGCTTGCCGGCTGTATCCAGACCGAAACCTGCAATGCCCCGCCTTTTACAACCACTTTAGATGCAGCGATCTTGATCATACTGTAAGCCTGTCCCGGCTTCTTTGCATCATCAGAACCATAAATTGCCGTAACTCCGTCATTTGCCTGATAATCTTCTTTTCTCCTGATGTCTGCACATCCGGGATACTCATCCACAGCAGATTTTCAGACCATGTTCCTTTATCTGAACGTCCTACCGAAACCGGAATCCAACTGTTCTTTGCGGAAATCGGAACCTGGATCGTAAACTGGCAGGTACTTCCGGTATTCGTACCCTGAACATAATTGCTTTATCCTCGTCTGTCGCTGCACCGAGATACAGACGGTCAAACACAGTCTTTGTACCGGTACTAAAGGAAATCTCGATCTTATCCCCTTTTACGGTACACGTTGCATCTGTGATCGGGAACATTCCATAAGAAGTTCCATCATTTTTCAGAACTTCAACCCCTGTGATCTCTTTCGTCGGTGTTACAAGTGTCTCTTTTGCAGTTGTCTCATCGGCCTGCTTTGCAGTTTCTTCCGAAGATTTCTCTTCTGCATCCTTTTTCTCCGCATCAGCTTTGTCAGACGGATCCTCTGATTTTTCATTCATTTTTTCAGAATCTTTTCCTGCTCCCGTCTCATCAGAAGTATTCTGATCTTCTCCCGGATTTTCACCGGTACTGCCGGAATCCTGTGACGGTGTATTCTGATCCTGTGAACCTGTATTTTCTGAACCTGCATTCTCAGAACCATTTTCTTTTGATCCGTTTCCGGTATGATCTGCATCAGCGGACTGCGATCCATCGGATGTATTGGTTCCACCAGAGGTATCTGTTCCACCGGAAGTATCTGTTCCACCGGAAGTATCTGTTCCTTCCTGAATGCCTGCTCCGTCTGCCAAATTTTCTCCTGCATTCACCGCTCCTGCCGCCTGTGCGGTCTCCGCATTTTCTGCGTATGCCTTCGTATAAGACATCGGTGAAACTGCCATAGAAAACGCAAGCAACATGGCAAGATATTTAACCTTTTTGTTCTTCATTTTTCCTCCTGTCTTGAATAATACGGGAAATAAGCTGAACTTATCTAAAAGTAAGTAAGAAACGTCAGAAAGACAATGAAAATAAACCGGTTTCTTTGAGCTGTCTGAGTCAGAAAAGAATTTCTTTTAAGAAAAGCTCCCGGATCCATTACTTTTCGGTACAATCAATTACTCGTGATCTGGAATGTACATTCCCCGCACCAGCGACCGGCAGGTTTCCTGACTTACAAATCTTATGCCCGAACGCCTTCCCGGTCTCCCAGTGGCTGCGTCTTCACGCCTGCCGGTCACATTTGCTTACAGTGACGAGTTCGTGCAGGAATTGCACCTGCTTCCCTTTTACCTGTTGCTATATCTTCCTATATAGAACAGCACCGAACGCTTTATTTACTTTGTTCTTCGCTACTATAGCATGATGCCATAGGAAAGTCAACGTTACGCCTTGACCGCCCAACGCATCTTCGTCGATCTTGCACGCCCATTCTTTGCACATTCCTGCGCAGAAGGGCGGATGACATCTTTGGCATAATCAGAATAGATGCCTGCTTTATAACCTGCTTTTAATGCTTTCTTTACCAGCTTGTCCTCGCCGGAATGGAACGTCAGGATTGCAACTCTTCCGCCCGGACGCAGTGCATCCGGTAATTTCTCCATAAACTCATACAAAACTTCAAACTCATTATTCACATCGATTCGCAGAGCCTGAAATGTTCTCTGACAGGTTTTCTTTACGATATCCTTTTTTCTCTTGATTGTCTGGAAGAAAAGAAAGTGTCTTCTCGATCACGTTCCTGAGCTTTGTCGTTGTATCGATCCGGTTTCCACGGCGGATCTCATCCGTGATCGCTTTTGCCAGTTCTTCACAATATGGTTCATCAGAATTTTCATATAACATTCCCGCAAGTTCTTCTCTTGAGATGGTATCCAGACGCTCTGCTGCACTGATTCCCTTTTCCTGATTCAGCCGCAAATCCAGAGGCCCATCGGCTTTAAATGAAAATCCTCTTTTGGGATTGTCGATCTGCATGGACGATACGCCAAGATCTGCCAAAATAAAATCGAATCCTCCCACTTTCTCTGCAATTTCATCAATCGTGCAGAAATTCTGAAGGCAGACCGTCAGGATTTTCTCCCGAATCCCTGCTCTTCCAGTCGTTTCTTCGTCTTTGCCGATTCCTCCGGGTCTACATCTGTAGCATAGATATGCCCCTGTCCTTTCAAACATTCCAGCATGGCTTTTGTATGCCCGCCATATCCTAATGTTGCATCAAATCCGGTCTGTCCTGGCTGAATATCCAGGAAATCCAGAATTTCCTTTACCATAATCGAAATGTGCATCCCGGCAGGCGTATTTCCCTTACGGATCACATGCTGCACTGTATCCTGATATTTTTCCGGCTGCAGCTCCTTATATTTTTCCTCGAATTTCTTCGGGTATTTTCCTTTATAGCGCACACGCCTTTTTTGTGCGGTGTCTGCTGCTCCTGACTCATATTCTTTTTATTTCCTTTCCTAAAATACACTCTGACTGAATTTTTCATTTTTTTATATATGATGTCGGGGTCAAAAGCCCCCGACTTTGATGCCCACGGATTGCTCCGTGCTACTCACTCTCACAATCCTATCAAATATTTTGGCACATTCCAATGTCATCCGATGTGGAACTATGCTGCTTTCAGTCTTACCATTTCGTACACAGTCAACCATTTCTTTGATTTCATACACAAACCCATTTTCCGTCACCTGATCGGAATATTGCTCTATCAGCTTTCCCTGCCCATCGTACAAAACGATCTGATCTGCATAATGCGGATGTCGGATCATTATTTTTCCTTCTGATCCTGTCAGTTCCAGTCTTTCATCTACATTTGCCAGATACGTGGCAGTCATAAACGAAAGATGCTCCTCATACCGAAGTATAACATGTTCCGTCACATCCACCTGATCTTCATTGTAGATTACCTGAATCTGTTCTTCCTTCCAGTCTTCACCACAAAATACATCGTCAGTGCCAACGCATAAATTAACAGATCCAATGCCGCCCTCCACCGGCTTCTTTGTTAAAAATAGCGATTTTCTTTATTCTTCGGAGCTGTAAATCCGATTTCAACATTACTGACTGCAAGTTTACCGATACGCCCTTCCCGCAACCATTCTCTGGCTTTTCTATTTGCAGGAAGAAAAAGACTCCATACTCCCTCCATAACAAAAATTTTCTTTTCTTCTGCCAGCTTGAAAATTCTTTTTCTGCCTCCTCCGAACTTCCTGTCAATGCCTTTTCACACAAAACCGGAATCCGTATCTGATACATAATTCTGTCAACTGCACATGCATTCCGGTAACCACACCAATATAGACCCCATCCAGCTTTTCTTTCTGAAGCATTTCTTCATAATTTCCATAATAGGTATGTATTTCATATTTCTCTGCAAACTCTCTGGCTCTTTCTTCTGATCTCGCTGCTACAGCAGTCACACAGACCTCTTCTGTCTTCTCTGCTGCATCGCAAAATTTATTTGAAATATTTCCGGCACCCATAACGCCAAAACGAAAAGTTTCTTTCTTTTCCATCCCTTTTTCTCCTTTACAAGTTATAATCTTGTCATGGCAATCGTTCCTGCAGTCAGAAGTACCAGCCCGGACTTTCTAAACATTTCTTAAATTTTTGCTTTTTTACCTAAGAGGATCGGCATCACCGTCAGAAGCATTGTTCCAAAGCTTGCGATCCCACCAATATAATTGCTGACCGGCTCTGCAACAAAGACTCCCTCAACTCCCATAAAATATGGGAGTAATATCGTCAATGGCACAACGATCACAACTTTTCTCAACAGACTGAAAAAAATTGCCTGCTTCGGGAATCCCAGTCCCACGAATGTCGCCTGTCCGCAGAACATAAATCCCATCATAAAAATCCTGCAAAAAGAGTTTCAGCGCCGGTACTGCAATCTTAGCCAGTGCTTTGTCAGACGTAAAAAATCCCACCAGGAAAGACGGGAAGAAATGAACCGTCAGCCATGCCAGCACCATATAGCTCAGAATCATACCGCACGTAACAAAAATTCCTTTCCTGACCCTCTCATATTCCTTTGCTCCGAAATTATAGCCAAGCACCGGTTTCGCACCTTCCGCCACACCGTTTGCCGCAAGATTGAAAATTTCACGCACCGAATTTAAAATCGTCATCGCACCGACATACAGATCTCCACCCCAGCGTGCCAGCGTTGCATTGCAGGCGATCTGACTCAGACTGTTCGTAACGCACATAATAAAGCCTGACAGTCCCAGACCCAGGATGGAAAGAATCATTTTTCTGTCTTTTAGCTTCATATACTTTCTCTGCAATGGGTACTGCACCTTTTTCCCAGTCAGAAACCACAGAACCCACATACATCCTGCCATCTGACTGAGAACCGTTGCGATCGCTGCTCCCCGTACTCCCAGTTTCCACACAAAAATAAAAAGCGGGTCAAGAAAGAGATTCAGAACAGCCCCCGATACAGACTGTCATCATTCCCATTGTCCCGAACCCTGTGCATTAATGAACAGATTCATCCCTGAACTGATCATGATAAAAGTGTCCCCAGCAGATAAATCTGTAAATAGGATGCTGCCACAGGATAAGTTGCATCCGATGCTCCCAGAAGATACAGGATCGGCTTCATAAAAATATAAAAGACACCCATCAATACAACTCCGGTTAAAATAAGAAGTACAAAGCTTACATTCTCAAGCTTTAATGCCTTTTCCTCCTCTCCTGCACCTCTTGCGATAGACATCAGTGGTGCTCCACCGCCTGAATAAAGCTGCGTAAATGCACTCACGATCGATATAATCGGAAATACCAGCCCCACACCGGTCAGAGCCTGATCTGCTCCCTGACCGATATGTCCTAAATAGACCCGATCTACCAGATTGTATAAAAAGCTGCACCGCCTGTGCAATCGTGACCGGAACTGCCATGGACAAAATATTCCGGATCATTGATCCTTTTTGAAAATCATGCTCAACATTCTTTTTATTATTCATCGCTTTCATACTGACTATTATAGTCTTCTTTTCATAAAACACCAGTACCAACTCATTTATCTTCTTTTTTTACTTTAACGTGCTTTCTCCAACATTTTATAAAGAATCAGCCCGATTCTCACATTCAACATTTCATTTGGATTCTTAAAATCCATTCCTGTCATTTTTCCAATCTTGTCAATTCTGTACGTTGCAGTTTTATAATGAATAAATAATGCCTGTGCAGTCTTATTCAGACTTTGATTATTATCAAGGTAAGTTTGCAGCGTCAGAATCAGATCTTTCCGCTGCGGTTTATTGTAACTGTATAACCGTTGCAAGGATTCCGGGATATAATCCATTAGTGTGTTCAGATCATCAATATCTCCAAGGAGTTTAAAAATCCAAGATCTGAGTACAGTGTAACTGTCTGATTTTCATTTCCAGAAATAACTTTCGCAATATCCCGATAGGAGATCGCTCTTTTTTGCTCATAATAAGAATCTTTCAGATTATAGATCCCTTTGACCATCTTTCCGATTCCGACCTGGATCTTCTCTGTCTTATGGCGGTAACGGATCGCATTCTGCAATGCCGCACACATCTCTTCCATTTTATTCAGATATACCTCAGCGCTTCTGCTTTTTCATCCACTCTTTGAATCATCACGATCTGATCTATATTCCGGTATACATGCTGTCCCGGGCAAAGTGTCATGATCTCCCCTTCAATAATTCCGGTTTCCCGCAACTGTTCACTTGTATACATATCTCCCCGTTCTTTTTGGAAAGTATAAAAATGTCACAACCCGGTAATATTCCTCAGAATGGATCTCCAGCAGATTTGCTGCTTCTTCCATTTCTTCTTTTCCAAGCATCCCGCTCAGTACATTATGCACAATATCTCTGTGATATTTCTTTTCAATCTCATTTTGCACAAATTCTGTAACAAAAACCATACTGCAGTGTAATAATCGCATTCTCGATCGCCATGCAATCCATTGCTGACAACTTTCTATTTTTCTCTGTCACCACCAGATAAGCTTCCACCTCTTCCATAACACTGATCTTGATTACGTACTGGATTTCTCCTGTCCCCTTTTTCCGTTGCCGCATATAAGAAAATTTCGTAATGACAGATGGAATATACTCTTCAAGATCTTCCCGTAATTCCAGACGCGAATGATCCCTCCACTGGTCACATAGCAGTTGAGATTACTGTAATAAAGTGTAACTGGATTATCCACCATGTCACTGAGAAGTTCCAAAATATCCTGCGTCTTACTGGATGTGATATCTCTTCCAAAAAGAAAGTGTATTGAAATTATCCTGCGTCAGTTTAAAATACCTAAGCCGTGCAACATCTTTTGTAAAAATCCGGTTCATGACAAAACTGATCATTACCCAAAAGCTGATTTTTTGGCATTTCAATCAATGGAATCTTTTTACTTTCGCAATATGTTTTCAGTAATTTGATTTTCTTCTCTTTTCGCTGATCTGTTCCCGTTCTTTCAAAAGGATTCCACTGATATGCTTCTCCTCAAAAGCGATCAGATACTGATAAAATTCCTCCGCACTGCAATCTCTGTATACATACAGGCTGGTCAGGAGCAGTTCCCTCCCGTCAGATATCTTGCCATTTCCGGTACTTCTATAATGCGGATGCCTTCAATTTTTCGTTTACAGGACTCTTTACCCTCAATCACATTTAACTGCTTCCATTGTTCCTCTGCCAGCAATTTTTCAATCGTATATTCCATTTATTCACCTTTCAGTTTTCTTATTTTTCTGCGACAAACTGAGCCGATTGACAAAATGATCATAATAAGACTGATCCATTGAGATGTTGAAATTCCCATCATACTTCCTCTGACCGCATCATATCGCAAATTTTCAAGTACAAATCTTATCATACCATATGTCAGCAAATAAGTTTCTATTGTATAATACCACTTCTTTTTAATGTGTCTTTTTATTGATATATCTTGCCTTATATTTTGAATAAACGATCGTCTGGTCTTTATACAGACTGTAATATCCTGACAGGGCATAACTGATCGAAATGGCGATCAGATAATACGCTGCCCCTGAAAATCCAAATAATTCAAATGAGATCAGCATGGATGCGATCGGACAGTTCGTCACTCCGCAGAATAATGCCACCATGCTTGCCGCTGCTGCAACTTCCGGAGAAAAACCAAGCAGTCCACCTGCCACACAACCGAATGTGGCTCCCACTGAAAATGCCGGAACGATCTCCCCACCACGATAACCTGCCCGCATCGTGATCGCTGTCAGGATCATTTTCCACAAAAAGTCCAACGGTCTTGCTTTTCCCTGTTCCACTGCCTTTGCGATCAGTTCATTACCTGCTCCCATATAATCTCCTGTTCCAAGAAGCATTGTGATCCCGATCACCAGACATCCTGCCACACAGACACGAAGATACGGGTTCTTCAAATATTTTCCATAAATCCCGGATACTGCCTTTAATGCCACGCAGAATAAAATGCTCAGCAATCCACAACCGGCTGCGATCACTGCCATCTTCAAGCCGCTCTCAAGACTTAATTGTGGAATCCTTGCAACCGGAAATGTCTCCGGGTTCAGACCAACTCCTGTCGCAAACTCTGCGGCAATGATCGATGCGATCACACACGGCAGCAATGCTGCATAATACATCACCCCCACGCTGACAACTTCCATCGCAAAGACTGCCGCTGCCATCGGTGTTCCGAAAACTGCAGCAAACGCCGCACTCATTCCACACATGATCATCACATGATGATCTGTCTCATCCAGATGCACCAGCTTTGCCAGCCAGCTTCCGATACTGCCTCCAAACTGGATCGATGCACCTTCCCTTCCTGCAGAACCTCCGGTCAGATGCGTCAGTAATGTAGAAATAAAAATCAGTGGGGCAGAGATAAAGGGAACATTATCTTTTTGACTTGATCGTTGATAAAACCTGGTTCGTTCCTCCATCTTGTCTTCCCAGCCTTTCATACATAAATACGATCACGATTCCTGCCAGCGGAAGGCAGAGAAATACCCATAGATGACTGTTTCTGTATTCAGTTGCCGCACTGATACAGGCTGCAAATGCACTGCTTGCCCCACCGACCACCAGTCCGGTCAGAATTGCCAGTAACATCCATTTGATAAAATTAGTAACATCCGCCTGATCCGTTCGTAATAATATTTTATAAGAATTTTCTTTTTTGAAGATCCGATCGATAACCCTTTTTCTTTCTCTGTCTGCATGATATTCCCCTTACCTCTTTTCTATTTTCCAGTGTATCAAAAAAGCGGGATAAAGTGAAGTGTTAACAGCACTTTCCGGTCAGCTTTCCAGTTAGTTTCCTAAAAATTTTTCAAAAAGAACCCGGAAATCTTCTTTTATCAAGAAATTTTTCGGATTCTTTTTTCCTGCTCAGAACCGGTTAAGTTTCCTTTGCAACAGCATTATTTCTTTTTGCATTTATCATACATTGCAAACATTCCTGCAAGTAATGTTCCTGAGATAGAATGCCATGTACAGGATACTGCACAGATGATCGCTGACTCCGGTGTAGATGCGAACTGTGCTGTCGTTGTAGCAAGATTTGTGGCGAGTCCTGCGTTCTGCATTCCGACTTCGATCGCTATCGTTCTCTTCTTCGCTGTATTCATGCCAACCAGTCTGCCTGCCCCGTAACCAAGCAGATAACCAAGTCCGTTGTGAAGGAAGACTGCAACAAAGATGATAACTCCTGACTCAAAGAATTTTGCACCCTGAGAAGATACAACTCCACCAACCACACATGCCAGTCCAAGTACGGCGATTCCCGGCATTATTTTCTGCAGTTCACCAAATGTCTTTTTTCTTTCCGAATAAATAGTTCAGCAAAAATCCAAGTGCAACCGGAAGAATGACTGTCTCTACGATAGACACCAGCATTGGAAGTGCCTTAATTGAAATATGCGTTCCGCTGGCAAGGAATGAAACCAAAAGTGGTGTCATCACTGGTGAAAGGTTCGTGGAAACGGTTGTCATTCCAACAGAAAATGCCACATCCCTCCGCACAGATAAGACATGATATTGGATGACACTCCTCCTGGACAGCATCCGACCAGAATCAGGCCAAGTGCGATTCCGTCCGGAAGGTTCAAAAGCTTTGTCAGTCCTAATGCCAGAAATGGCATGATCAGATACTGGGCGATCGCACCCACACAGATATCAAAAGGTCTCTGGGCAAGAATTTTAAAATCCTCAGTTGTCAATGTCAGTCCCATACTGAACATAATGACTCCGATGATGATCGACTGGCACGTAAAACCTATTGGATACCGGATCTGTAAATAACTGGAGATTAACCCATCCCATCATTCCCGGTACAAAGAACGTAATGACTGCAATCGCAATTACTACGATTGAAGTATAATCTGATAAAAATTTGCTGACTTTCTGTAATGCTTTCATTACATTTCCTCCTTACTTCTGTCCACTCAATAAAAAGTCCCTTTTCAGAAATCAATCTGAAAAGGGACGAATATAATCCGCGTTACCACCCTGATTCCGCAAAAAAATCTGCGACTCTTCACATACCAGCATATGCTATCCATATAACGGTGGATACCGGCGAGGTTTACTGACGTGCATCACGCTTTCAGCCCGCTTCTTAGAGAGGATATCCTTATCCGGTTATTACCTGCTCACACCACCCACAGGCTCTCTGAAAATAATCTCGAATATGACTTTGTTCTCATCAACGAATTTGGTGAACAATATTTTCTTTACGGGGATTATTATAGTCCTCTCACGAAATAAGTCAAGTGAAAATTTTTACTCTTCGCTCTGCTGATTTTGTTCAATTTTTCCAACTGTCACATGATGGATCATTCCAAGAACTGATTCATTCGCATTTACCGGAATTAACCGGATTGATGGATGTCGATTCTGAAATACCCGGAATATTTCATCTGCAAACCCCTGCCCCATGAAATCAATTCCCTGAAAATCAAAAATGATCTCCTCAAACTCATCCAGCCGACGCAGAATCCTTCTTGCCTGTGAACGTGCCACCGGATTTCCCAGCGGACACATCTCTCTCATTGGGATTTCGGTTCTCACAAACCCTCTTTCGATCGGTGCAAAACGGTCAAATATATCCTTTGATGTATGTGCTGGCTGATTTTCCAATTTCATCACTACCATCGTCCCCACTTTCTCTAACCTCGTATAATATGCAATCAGATGCGACCGGATAAAACTTTCCCTGTTTTCGCTTTTCATGGAAAAAATCGCATGATCTGATAATATTGCAAACTCTGTCAACATCCTTGATGAAAAAAAGATGCCTTCTCCTGAATGTTCTTTTAAATTTGTCGTAAGCTTTCCTTTATATAATTCAAGAACTGCCTGTTCTGTACTGACATTTTTATCCCATGAGCTAAGAGATACTTCTGTATATTCTTAAAAACTCCAATCCCATCATCTACAATAGAAATCTCTGTATACAGGCAATCTCTCTTTACTGCATAACTGATCTTTTCTGCTTCTGAATGCTCGATAGCATTATTCATGATTTCAGCAAATGTATATGCCCATATATCTTTTGCATTTTTCGAAATTTCCTTCAGTTCCGGTAAAATCTCTGCGTAAAAGATTTGATCCTCTTCTAAAGTTCCATCATTACTGACACTCCATTTTTTCTCATAAGTTACAAGTCGATAACCACACTGATTTTTATTTGATACTTCAATCAACTTTTTATCTATGCACATCTTTACATAACGCCGTACAGATGTCTCTGAAATAGAAAAATACTTCTGCTGTCTTTTTTTCAGAAAAAGTGTATCATCCATACGGATTTTTTCTAACATATATAATTGTATCGCTTTTTCTCTTCTCTTCACTGAATGACACGCTTCCTTTTCCTTTCTTTAAATCATAATTTTTAAACTATATTTTCTATTTATTAAACTATAGCATTTCCTGATTTAATTTTCAATACACAAAAAAGACCTTCTCCGGTGTTCGGATTTTTCCACATTCATCCACCGGAAACGGTCTCTTTTTCACTTTTCTCTAAAGTTATCCACTTTTTATTTGACTTCTACGAATTCAATCTTAAAGTTAAGTTCTTTTCCTGCCATTTCGTGGTTTGCATCAAAAGTGATCGTCTTCTCTTCTTTTTCCAGTACTTTTTACCGGAAATGGCTGTCCGTACTGATTAGAAAGATAAACCTGCTGTCCAACTTCCAGATTCTCTGATCCCGGAAGCTGTGCGATCTCAAGTGTAAAATTGCCTCCGGATCCGGCATACCATAAGCTTCTTCCGGCATCAGATGAATATCGACAATCTGTCCAACTTCCATGTCAGCTACAGCCGCATCAAATCCTCTGATCATCTGGCCTGCGCCGCAGATGAATTCCAGCGGTTCGCCACGATCGTAAGAGGAATCAAACTGTGTTCCGTCATTAAAAGTTCCTCTGTAATGTGTGCGGCAGGTTTTTCCTACATTGCGTCCTGTCAGTGTGTTCTCATTTGTTCCTGTATCTGGCATTTACAAATCCTCCATTCATTTCATTCAGTCTCTGTGGAACCAGTATAAGCTGATATGGCTGTAAAAGCAAGCCCCAAACCTTTACTGCATACCACTGTATACACTGCACTGAATACATTTGCTCCGATCCTGAGTGCCACCGCATACGGCATCCCGAAAAGTCCTGAAGCGATCGACAATGCACCAAATGTGTTAAATGCAGTCTGCCATGCGTACCCGCAGAATATCCGACACCGATTCCACCTATCATTCCGATATAAGGATAAAATGATTGGGAAGCAGCAGATACAGTCCGGCAAATAACAGACATCCTACTATATTAAATGCAGCTCTTTTTCCGGCTCTCTCCAGCCCGTCCTCCGGGAATGGAAGACATACGGACATACAGGCGATTCCTGCCCACATTGCTCTGGGCAAGCCTGCCAGCGACATAAACAGCATTGCACTGGAAGCGATCAATGCCAGCCGGATATACCATCTGCTTCTTGCCGAATGAATATCAAACTCCCTGAACAGATCAAGGAATGTCCTGCGATATGGTCTGTTCTTCTGATTTTTATAAAATATGATCATACAGAGAATCATTCCGACCAACAGCCCTTCCACTCTGCGGACATACATCTTGCCTGTTACGTCATATCCCTGGAGCAGAAGATACCCCAGAACAAAGGTAGAATGATTGTACATGATCACATTATGACATCCAAGGATCATCAAAAGTAAGATGCAGATTACATTAATAAAAAATGCAGGAACCGGAGAAACCAGATTGCTGATCCTCGGTCCTGTCATCAGGATCGTAAAGATTCCCAGGATCGATCCAAGACCATGTGTAGTCCGTATTCCAAAATCTGCCTGTCGCAGTACAAGCACAGCTAACAGGACTGTAACTCCTACTACACTGTTATCTTTTCCCGTCAGACTACTGTACAATGATACCACTGCCACGCAAAAAGCCATGACCAGATATACCTTAAAATTATAGATCAGAATATGTCTTCTTTTTTCCTTCTTATCTTCTGTTGCCCGGATCAGTTGCTTCGACCCAACCGAACTAAGCTGTAGTTCCTGATAAATTGTCATACTGCCATTTCCTCCTGCTATTTTTCCAAAGCAACGAGAAACTATAATACAATTTTGCAGATACGTCAAGCGGTATCTGGCATAAAAATACCCCCGGAACTTGACTCATCCCCGGAGGCATCCATACCTGTTCTGCTGAATCCATTTGTCAGGCAACTTATTGATGTCGGGGCAAAAGCCCCGACTTTGATGCCTACAGATTGCTCCGTGCTGCTCCCACAATCCTACCCAATATTCGCATATCGTGGGATTATCATCCCACTTTTATGCTCATATCGGGGCGGGTCTAAGGTCTTTCACCCACCTATGAGCAAGCTCATGTGGGCTTAGACCTTTGACCCTGGCATCAACTTATTTTTATTAAATTTACTCTTTTTCCCTGTAGATTACAACCCTATCTTTCACGCTTTTTTTGTAAGCTGCACGATGCTTAATCCTGCTCCAAAAGAAAAGAACCAGCATGGTCATCCAAAGAGCAAGATCCGCGGTATCTCCGGTCTTCACACTCTTTGCCTGCGTAACTGCCTGGGTCTGGCTGTTCTTTTTGCCATCTGCACTGACTTTATTTCCATTCGTCTTATCAGAACCATTTCCCTTATCTACGGCACCGTTATTTCCTGCATTGAATTATTATCCTTACCGGAATTAATTCCGTTGTTGCCGTTATCTCCATTTCCGGAATTATTTCCATTATCGGATGAATCCTTTGTAATGTTGAAAATAATCTCTTTTGACATGCCTGTATAATTGCCGATTCCGGTAATTGTCAGTACATATTTTCCGGCTTCAACAAACTCTGCTCCCTCAAACGGTCTTGCTGTAGCGTCATCACCAAATACATAAGTAATGACATAATCTGTTCCTGCGACAAGCTCTTTATCTCCGTCTTTTTACGGTAACAGTCGGAATTTGATTATTTCCGTCATAAATAACAGAATCTACATCTGCCGTTACCTCAAATAAACCGGCAGATGGTGTTGTCTAAATTTTTCCAGTGGCGGAACTGCATCTACACCGGTTGTCCAGTAAAGATCTGCCAGCGGATCATTTGTAACCTCATTCCCGATCAGCGTTCCATCTGCAATATGTCTTCCGGAGCCGGTAACTTTGATTCCGTCTTCCAGAGCCTTACCCGGTGTTGCCTTATTGGAAGTGCGGGCTGTTGCTCCCTGAAGGAATACTTCATTTGTAGAAATAGTTCCATTTCCTGTCACGGCATTTCCACCGTCACCCCCAAAGTACATCGCCACCGATCGCAACGACTTTTCCATTTCCTGTGATTGTTCCGTTATCCAGTTCAATGGCTGTACCGCCCTGTGCATAAAGCTGCACATTTCCGCCACCGCCATAAGTAACAAGTACCGCACCGTCTGCCAGATTCAATGTGCCGTCTTTCACTCTAAGGGCTGTCTGACCTTCCTCACGTCCTGCCTCATCACCTTTAATAAATACCTGTCCCTTTACTGTTACATTTCCAGTTGTCGTAACAACCGGCTCTGCACTGCTACGATCAGTCAGATCTCCATTGGCAAGGTAATTAATATGCGAATAAATTGCTGCATTTTCCAGAATCGATCCATCTTCCATACGAAGCTGTCCACAGATTGAAGAACCTGTTGTAAATTTCTGATTAAAGGAATCATAATTCATAGAAAATGTACCGCCGCTTTGTACTTCTATCATTCCCTGGACTACAGAATCTGAAAGTGTCAGCTTTCCGCCGTTTTCCACAACAATACGCACACTACTGAGAATTTCCATATTAGTCAGTGTCAGATTGCATCCACTCGGAATATAAAGTGTCTGAGGAATATTTCCTTTCTTCACTTCTTTCCATGCAAGATCATAACCAAGATATCCGTAAGTTCCGCTCTCGTGGGAACCGAACCATGCTTCTAATGCTGCCGGTACACGAACACTGTTCTCTTCACCGTCTACATTACTTCCAAAATTTTTGATCGCCCATGGCTCCATGATATCCCATGCGTACAATCCACTTTCATACTGTCTGAAATTCTCGACTTTCAGGCGGTCTGCCAGGGTTTCTTCTCCTGTATAAATGCGGAATGGAAGTGTATTGCTGACAGCCGTACGTCCCTGCATATCAGTAATGGAAACCGAAATCTTGTAAGTTCCTGCATCCTTTGGCGTACCATTCAGTGTCAGGTCACTGCTGAGTGTCATATAAACACCTTCCATACCACTGTCACTGTTCTCCGGTGTTCCGGCTTCTGTGTCCGGTACAATGCTTACTTTGCACTTACTTCCGTTCAGACTGATCTGAGAGGAATGATCCAGCTCTTCCCAGTCACTCTCTGAAGGCTCTGTTCCTTTTTCCGTAATTGCTCCATAAACCTTTACGGCACTGTTCTTATTGCCCGATGCCCCACCAACACTCGCACTGGATATTCCGTCATAATCTTTCTGTCCTACAATCGCTGCCTCAAAAGAGCCATCGATCTTCACATGAAGTTCATATGGATCACCCTGTCCGTCATCCGGCTGTAAAGAAATCGTTCCATTCTGATCTACAACAAATTTGAACGAAAGATCTTCATAACCATTTGCTGTGATCGCCACAGAATCTCCGCTTTTTAAAACCGGTGAGTCTGAACTTCCACTGAAATCTTTCGCAGAAAATACAATCTGATTATTTTCTGTATCAATAAAATATTTTCCTCCGGCCGACGGTTTGAAAGATGATTTCTCCCAGGATGTTCCGTTGACTTTAACATCGGTAACTGCTGCCACATAACCATCTGCATTTGCAAAGACCAGATGCCACTCATTTCCAAAAAAGTCAGTCTCCATACTTACCTGGCTTAAATCAATGCTGCCCGGCTCTACCGGTGCAGTTTCCCTGAATGTTGCCGCTACCGTTACATTTTCAGATGGCATTGTAAATGTATAAACGCCTTCTGTATTCTGCACATCTACAGAAGCACCGCTCACTCCATTAACATTCACCGCTTCTACTTCATATCCTGCATCCGGTGTAGCTGTTACAGTAACCGTTGCTCCTGCCTGAATCCCTTCCGTTGCACTTAAGCTGACGGTACCATTTGTGGCTGCTGCCGCAGTTGCCGTATAAGTTTTTCTCCTGACGGTGTACTTACGACTGTCGCTGTATAAGTATAAGGATAACTCGATGTATCTTTCGTTACCTTAAAAAGTCACATCCTCATATCCGTCTGCTGTCACAGCGATCGTCATCGGATAAGTTCCCGGACTTGCGATCTTCAGAGCTTTATAACTTCCAAATGTTCCGGTCGCATTCCCAATTTCCCACAGATTTGTATCACTTCCAAAGGAATTGATCGTTCCTTTCGTATATTGAATCTCATTAACTGTTACACTGTTGATTTTATCCATCCAGGCAGTATCTTCAAATCCCAGACTTAAAACCTCTGTCCAGAAACCACTGGCTTCACAATTTGTAACTGTCGTCGGAGCCGCTTTTTCTCCGCTGCCATGACAGGTGTTCCTGCTGTTGTCAGGATCACCATCACGGACAGAACCAGTGATAGTAATTTTCTCCAATTTCTTTTCATAAATGCCTCCTTAAAAGTTCGATAATAATTTTGTCTTTCTGATAAGGTTTTTCGCTATGAAATTTCCCCTTTACATCAATCAGATACCTGACGCCTTTCCTTTTCAACTCTTTTCAAACGCCGGATATCATATTGAAATATGCCTCCTTTCATGCTATACTTTCAGTTGATTTTCTTTGGTTAGTCTGTGCTAATCACCGTTGTGCAATACTAACACTGTTCATTTTCTTTGTCAATCAAAGAAAAAAATTCTCTTTTATTGAAAATTTTTACCATTAATTACCATTTGGAGGCTTTCATTTATGAAAAAAAACTTTTATTTTTTCGCTCTTTGTGCCTTTTTGCTCTGTGGATGTTCCGAATCTTCCACAAATTTTTTCTTCCGGGCTACAAAAAGCAATTTTTTGCTATGGATACTTCGATTGAATTTAATATTTACGGGGATGCTTCTCTGTTAAAAGAGGCACAGAATGTGCTGACCGATCTGGAATCTGAAGTTTCTGTCACAGACCCTGACAGTGAAATTTATAAGATCAATCAGGATGGAACTGGTACACTGACCGGGAATGCTGGCAATCTGATGCAGGAAGCTCTAGAAATGTGCAGACGCACAGACGGTGCATTGGATATTTCTGTTTATCCGATCGTACGTGCATGGGGATTTACTACGGAAGAATATCAGGTTCCTGAGGAAACAGAGATTGAATCCCTTCTCCCGCTTGTTGATTATACAAAGATCCAATATGATACTGCTACAGGAAATGTATCCATTCCAAAAGGAATGACCATTGATCTTGGAAGTATTGCAAAGGGATACGGTGGACAGCTCGCTGCCCAGTTGCTCCGCGAAAAAGGTGTGACTTCCGCCCTCCTGAACCTTGGCGGGAATGTGCAGACCATTGGAAGTAAACCGGATGGATCTCCATGGCAGGTGGGGATCCAGGACCCGACCGGCGATACTCCCATGATGGTCCTTTCGGTTTCCGATCAGGCAGTCATCACTTCCGGTGGTTACGAACGCTACTTTGAACAGGACGGAAAGACTTACTGGCACATTATGGATCCGTCCACCGGCCACCCGGCAGACAGCGGGCTTTGTTCGGTCACGGTGGTTGGAAAAGACGGTGGAATCTGCGATGCTCTTTCTACTTCTCTTTTTGTTATGGGACTTGAGAAAGCCGCAGCACTCTGGCAGCAAAGCAATGACTTTGAAGCTGTTTTTGTGACCGATTCACATGAAGTCTACATTACTGAAGGATTAAAAGACTGCTTTGCCCTCACAGAAGATCATGCGGATACCAATGTAAAAGTACTTGAAAAATAGCTTCTTTTCGCAGAAGCTTCACGATTCTGTCATCCCAAGTTTCACCATCTTTGGTGCATGCTTCAGTGCCGGGATCACTTTCCCGATCAGATCTTCCGTCGTAAATTTCAGACTGGAGGTATTGATGCAGGGATGGCAGCCAAAATATCTTTCTGTCAGTACATCTTCGTCAATCAGAAGCCGTACTTTTCCCTCTATATCATTCATCAATCCCAAAACGCTGACCGACCCCGGTGTGATGTCCAGATATTTCTCCATATATTCCGATTTCGCAAATGAAAGTCTTGAAGACCCGATCTGTGCCGACAGTTCTTTTGTCTTAAACGGCTTGTCTCCCGGCATCAGGAGCAGATAAAATTCCGTCGCCTGCCGGTTACATAAGAACAGGTTCTTACAGATTGCTGTTCCATCTCCCAGTACACGGTCAATTTCTTCACACGCCTCCATCGTCATAGCTGCCTCATGATCAACTCTCTGATATGCTACTCCCAGCCTGTCCAACAGGTCATATACCCGGAGTTCTTTTTCCAGTCTACCTTCTGTATTGTCCGGTCTTCCATTTTGTAATTCCATTTTCATCCTCTTTTCTCTATAAACAATTTCTTATAAAGCAGTATAGCAAAAACTTCCCGGTCATGCTATAGTAATAAAATGATGATGTCGGGGTCAAAAGCCCCCGACTTTGATGCCTACGGATTGCTCCGTGCTACGCACTCTCTGTGATCAGCAACTAAAAAGGAATGTACAGACTATGAAAAAAGGAATGAAAAAATACTAAAATATCTCAGGATCATCGTGTTGATCGTCCTGGTTCTTCTCCTTGCATACATCATCTATCTTTTGCAAGTTACCACCGGATTCCCGATAATCAGCCACTTCAGGTTGAACAGACAAAAGAGAGTATTTCATCAGGAGATACCCTGACAACAGAGAAAGAATACTCTGCCCTGACTTACAATATCGGCTTTGGTGCCTATACTCCGGATTTCAGCTTTTTCATGGATGGTGGAAAATCCTCCTGGGCCAAAAAAGTAAGGAAAGTGTAAAAAAGACCGTTCAGAGTGCCGGAGAGCTGGTTGCTTCTAAAGATCCTGATTTTGCACTGATCGAAGAGGTGGATCTTAATTCTACCAGGAGTTACCATGTGGACAGTATTCAATCCTCAAGGAAACGATTCCAAGTTATAATACCGTATTTGCACAGAATTATGATTCCGCTTTTCTCTTCTACCCATTGAATCAGCCGCATGGAAAAAAGTCGGTCAGGACTTGCACTTTTTCAAAATATCCGGTTACAGATTCTCTGAGAAGAAGTTTCCCGGTATCCACCTCCTTCAGTAAATTTTTTGATCTGGACCGGTGCTACAGCATTTCCAGAGTTCCTACAGACAACGGAAAAGAGCTGGTTATCTTTCTGCTGCATATGTCGGCCTACGGAAACAGTGATGCAATCCGTGAAGGGCAGATCCGTATGCTGAGTCAGGATATGCAAAAAGAATACGAAGCCGGGAATTATGTTCTCTGCGGAGGTGATTTCAACCATGATCTGAAAGCCTCCAATGATGACAATGATGATGCCGCTGATTATGAATCCTGGGCTTATCCATTCCCAAGAGAAGAACTGCCGGAGCATCTTTCCTTCTGCATCGATCAGCTTTCTGACACTGAACGTAACGCTCTCTGGAACAGTGCAAGAAATGCTGATATGGAATACATTCCCGGTGAAACTTATACTGTAACGCTGGACGGCTTTATCATTTCCGATAATATAGAATGTCTTCAGTATGAAAATGTCAATACCGGTTATTCTTATTCCGACCATGATCCGGTATATATGAAATTTAAACTCTTAGACAACTGAAAAGTTCTTGTCGTATACCTGACAGCAAAAAAGGAACAACTGATCCTTCACCGATCAGTTGTTCCTTTTTAATACGTCTTTATCAAATTTTCCACCATTCTCCCAGCCGCTTTCTTCAATTATTTATTCTTTTCAGCTATTTTCTTTTATGATTTTCTTTAAGATCTCCGCAGAACTTTTTAACTGTGCCAGCTCCTTCTCACTTAACTCGATCGGAACGACCGTTTCGATTCCATTTGCATCTACCACTGCCGGAATACTCAACACCACATCCTCCAATCCATACTCGCCCTGCATCAGACTTGATACTGGCATAATGGACTGCTCATCACGGACGATTGCTGCACAAATCCTGCACACTGCCATCGCAATTCCATAATAAGTCGCATGTTTTCGGGCAATGATCTCATAAGCACTGTTCTTCACATGATCGAAAATCTTTTCCATGGATGCATCATGGTCAAAATGACCTCGCAGCTCGCAGAAATCATTGATCGGAAGTCCGCCAACTCTTGCATCGCTCCACGCTGCCAGTTCACTGTCCCCATGTTCTCCGATAATATACGCATGCACACTCCGGCTGTCTACACCTAAATGCTCGCCAAGCTCATACCGAAATCTTCCTGTATCCAGAACTGTACCCGAACCAATGACCCGATTTGCCGGATACCCTGACTCTTTCAATGCAATATAAGTAAGAATGTCTACCGGATTCGACACAATCAGTAAAATGCCCTCAAATTCCCGTTTCTTAATCTCTCCAACGATCGACTTCATAATCCTGCTGTTTTTTTGATCAGATCCAGCCGTGTTTCCTCCGGTTTCTGATTCGCTCCTGCTGTGATGACGATCACAGCAGCATCACTGATATCATCATACGTTCCTGCGTAAATTTTCATCGGACTTGCAAATACCATTCCGTGACTGATATCAATTGCTTCTCCCTCTGCTCTTTTCTGATCCGCATCAATCAGTACCATTTCTGAAAATAACTGACTCTGCATTAAAGCAAATGCAGAAGATGATCCTACAAATCCACAACCTACAACTACTACTTTTCTACTGTTAATTCCCATATATGTATCCTCCTTCTCCTAAAATCTCCAAATTTATAAAATTATTTCTTTCTGATCCAATTATATCGTAATATTTTTCTTATGTCAATATTAATAATTATTACTATTATTAAATATTAAGGCTATATTGTCTTCATTTTGAATCGGGACTATATCATATTTTTTTTGAATTGGGGCTATATTCCATTTTTAAGTAGCTTCTCTTTTTTGTCCCGGCACAGATTCAGGCTTGTTACTTGAGTAAATAAAAGGGACTATCTGTCATCCATGAAGCCATCTTCATGTGACAAATAGTCCCTCACTACTTTTATCCTGCCTCTGTATTGCTGTCCTGTTTTCATTAACTGGCGAGGTAAAGCGAATGGAGTTTTTATACCCATTGCCCGGTCAATGCCAGCCCGCTTTCATTAACCCTGCCAGCACCATCACCCAGACAGGATTTATTTTTGTCTTTCTTAAGGATATCACACAAAGGATAAAAATGACAACCATACTCCATTTTGTTTCTTCAAAGGATATTGCTGATGCACTGCCCCAAAATGCCGAGATCAGGATCAGAATCCCTGCTGATGCGATCATCGCCACCACCGCAGGACGCAGAGAGCCAAGCACACCCCGAAGCAGCTCCATATTCCGGTATTTCAAATACAATTTTGCAATCACCGTAACAAGGATACAGGATGGAAGTATACACCCTGCTGTCGCAGCTATCGCACCGGGCAATCCCGCAACTTTAATTCCGACAAAAGTTGCCGAATTGACCGCAATCGGTCCCGGTGTCATCTGCGAAATTGTGATCAGATCCGTAAACTCCGACATGCTCAGCCACTGGTGCATTGTAACAACCTGTCCCTGAATCAGCGGCATAGCGGCATAACCTCCACCAAAGCTGAACAGTCCCACCTGCAAAAAGCTGAAAAATAACTGAATGTAAATCATTTCATTTCCCTCCTTTTTGCAAAAAAGAGTGCGAATCACACCCAGAAGACCACAGACCAAAATGATAAGGACTACATTGACTCCGAAAATACAGGAGACAATAAAAGCTCCGATCATGATTCCGACCGAAACGGCATCCTTCTCCTTTACGATTCCCGCTCCCATCTCATATGTAACCGACGCAATTACAGCACCTACTCCTGCCTGCATCCCCTCCAGCATCTGACTGATAAAAAATTACTGCGAAATGCCTGATAAAAAGCCGAGATCACTGATATGATAACAAATGGCGGAAGCATTGTCCCCAGGATCGACACCAGCACCCCTGCAATTCCTGCCAGTTTATATCCCACTACGATTGCCCCATTCACTGCGATCGCTCCAGGCGAAGACTGTGCGATTGCCACAAGATCAACATTTCTTTCTCATCAATCCAGTGCAGATCATCTACGAATTTTTCTTCATTAACGTGACGATCACATAGCCGCCACCAAAAAGTAAATGCACTTAAATATAAAGTTGAAATAAAAAGTTTCCATAAAACTTTCGCTTTTGCTTCTTTTCCTTTTTCTCCATGAAATTTCCTCCAACAAAACCAGTATATTACTGTTCGGGGAGGATGTAAAATATTTATAACACTTCACCACTATCTCATTTTTCTAAAATCAAATTCATCAGTACGATTCAACAGTTGTGACCATCTTGCCGAAACCAGCTTTGCATACTGGATTGGAACGAGTCCATAACTTCCAAGTGAATAACCATCATTCATTTCCAGAAACACAGTCTGAAGCTTTCCATTCTTTTCAATTACAGCAAAATCCAGACTTCCTCCCATGGGTCTTTCACGGATTGTTCTAAACGCTTCTACTATCTGATCCACTACTTCCGCATCAAAATGATAATGGTAGTCTCCCCGATACGGTCTGATATCTACCAATTCATCATAAATAATAAACCCTCTCCATTCCATCTTTGGAGCGATAACATCGCAACAAAGTACTTCATAATTTTCATAACAGCTTCCACAGCCTATCAAATCCTTTGATGAGCGAATCACATGTCCGGTAAATGCTTTGCTTTTTACCGGTTTTACAAAAACCCCATTTTTCCGGATGAGTATTGATTGAATTGATTGTATCTTTCCAGACATTTCTTCCCATAAATTTTCTCAACTCCACTGGATAATCTTCGCAAGCTGGAACTACACCAAATTTTTTTAAGAATCATTTCCACCTGGGTAATATAATCAAGTACAATATCTTCCTTTGTGACACTTTCATAAATATCACTGATTTTTTTTTTGATATCTGACTATTTCTGCTCCCATTTCACGGAATCCATAAACTGCCTGTGAAATATTCTGCGAATGATATTCCCCATTCTGTCGAATTTTTGCATAGACTTTCATTTTTCTCTCCTCGTATTTTTTCTTTTTCATATCATTGAATTATGTAGCAAACTGCACTATGTCCTCTCTTTGTACCACAAGAATCTCATCAATCGTAACATCCAGTACTGCTGCCAGCACAACCAGATTGTCAATCGTCGGCATTGCTGTCCCATGCTGCCACTTATAAATAGCCTGTGGTGTCGTAAATCCAAAAATATTCTGTATTTCTCTTACTGACAAGCCTGCCGCCTTTCTCAACTTCATAATATTTCTTCCTGTAGCTACCATATCAATAGCTGGTATCGTCATCATTTTTCTTCCTTTCCACTTCCGGCAGGAAAAATTTTTCCATCTATTTTTTCCTGTCTGAGTACATCACCCCAGCCAGGTTTCCCTGCCGGCAGATACACTACTCAGAAGCTTTAAAATTATAAATTGGTTTCATTACATCAATCACATCTACGGATTCTCCAATCACATCAATGATATCGTCGAGTCTTTTATATGCCATTGGTGCTTCATCTAAAGTATTTTCATTAATCGATGTTGTATAAATTCCTTTCATTACATTTTTATACTCATTCATATTAAGCTCTGTTTTTGCCTTTGTCCGTGACATCAGTCTTCCAGCTCCATGTGGTGCCGAATCATTCCATTCTTTATTTCCTTTTCCGATTGCAAGCACACTTCCATCTCTCATATTAATCGGAATCAGCACTTTTTCTCCTTTATGTGCTGCAATAGCTCCTTTCCGCAGAATCATTTCTTTTATGTCAATATAATTATGGATTGTATGAAAAGCCTCTCTGCCCAGCATGCCCGTCCTCTCCAAAATGATTTCTGCCATTTTTCTCTGTTTCTTCTTGCAAATGCCTGACAGATTTCTACATCATACAAATAGTCATCAAGATATTTTCCTGATAAAAAGCACAAATCCTCAGGCATATTTGTCTCCGATTCATATACCTGCCAGTGGAGCTTCTCTAAGGCCTGTTGAATCTCTTTTCTACGCCCCTGTTCTTTGTAAGTTCTGATAATCTCATCACGTTTTTCAAGATACTCTCCATATCCCCGGTCAAGATTAACTGCAAGTTGTTGATAAAACTCTGCAACCTGCTTTCCAAGATTTCTCGATCCAGAATGAATGATCAGATATTTCGTACCATCTGCTGCTTCGTCAATCTCAATGAAATGATTGCCTCCCCCAGCGTACCGAGCGATCTTTCCAACCATTTTGTATTTTTAACTCCCGATAACACCGAAGTTTCGTCAGATCAAATTTCTCCTGTCTTCCTTCCCAGACGTTTCTCCCTGACGGAATAAAATGTGCTGCCTCATCAACCTTTTCAAAATCAATTTTGATATTTCCGAGATTTACAGTGTACATCCCACATCCAATATCAACACCTACCACATTCGGCACTGCTTTATCTTTGATCGTCATTGTAGTTCCAATCGTGCAGCCTTTTCCGGCGTGAACATCCGGCATAATACGAATTTTCGTCTCTTCCGTTATCACATAATCACACATTCGACGAATTTGCTCAATTGCTTCCGGCTCTACCACTTTCGCATAGCAGATTGCCGTATTCACTTTTCCTTTTATTTCAAATCCACTCATTTTCTTTTTCCTTCCCTTATGATGTCGAGGTCAAAAGTCCCCGACTTTGATGCCCTGATATCAAAAAACCGCCTATCCAGTGCATCCACACAAGATAAGCGGTTCTGAAATCTATATGGTTATCTGTTGCCATCCTCTACCCGAACGACCTCACACCCCTGACTACAGTATTTTCTTCAAGCTTATTCTTATCTGAATACACAAAACTGACACCACACTCTTCACATTTGAGTGCCGCATCATCTATAATTTCCAGATTTAAATAACTTGAACGAATGACTGTAAACATCTTTTCTCCTTCCTGATAAGCCCCATTATAACAGTCCTATCCCCTCTCTGCTGTATACATTAACATAAAACTATTCATTTGTCATTATACTCGTGGTATATAAATTTGTATTGTTGTGGTGATACGCCTGTAAAGCAGAAAACTTCTTTGTAACGAATCGACGCAGAAAGCAGGGATATTCCTTCGCGGTGCAGGCCCGCTTTACCTCAGCCCGTTGACCGTTTGTAACTCGAAAGTGGCAATCTTCGTGCAATGGCACTCGATTTACTTTCTCTAACAAACGCTACAAAGTGTCTTCGGAACGCTCCCTGCTAATGCACCTGCTCAGGAACACCCTGCTTTCCGCTGACCATCTCGATAAGAAGTTTTTAGCTCCACAGCGTATTCACTCAACAATGCAAATTTAAAAAGAATAGAAAAAGCCGGATGGCTATTGACTAAGATATTCGATCGTAAATGATGTCGGGGTCAAAAGCCCCCGACTTTGATGCCTACGGATTGCTCCGTGCTACGCACTCCCACAATCCTTTATCCTGGTCGATAACCTTCCGGCTTTTTACTTCTTACTTAAATTTCGTGTTTGTTGAGAGAAAATGTCCCAGCACGAGAACTGTTTTCTGATTTGAAAAGCCTAATATCCGCCCTTGCTGTTGCGTGAGCAGTGCATTGACAAGGAGCGTTCCGAAGACACTTTGCCCAACTTGTTGAGGAACGTAAACAGGAGTGCCTCTGCACGAGTGTTTCCACGTTCCTGTTACAAGTTGTCAACGGGCTGAGGTAAAGCGGGTCCTGCACTGCGATGCAACAGCAAGGGCGGATATGGATACTCTTCTATTAAAATCTTTCTGACTGCCGAAACATTTTCATTCCAACAACTACAAATTGTCCCTTCTCCCCAATCGTGCTACAATAATCTTGTCCGAATGAATGGTGGTTATTATTAAATATTATTTAGTAGACAGCGAGAACGTCAACGACAACTGGTTGATGCTGCTGGATCTGAGTGACGAAACGGATAAGATCATCGTGTTTTATACGAAAAATTCACCTCATATGTCCTATTCATCAGTCATCAAACTGCTCGGATGTACTCGCGAAATTAAATTTGAAGAATGTAATGCGGGAAATAATGCTCTGGATTTTCAGTTGATCTCTTACCTTGGTTATCTGATGAAGAACGAAGAATTGAAAGATTCTGAGTTCATTGTAATGAGTAACGATACCGGTTATGATCCTGCGGTCAACTTTTGGAAAAAAGAGGCTTTCCTGTAAACAGAATTAATGTGAATTACTGCAAATTAGCTTTGCAACGACAGAAAGAAGCGGCTCTTCGCCTGGCAGAACAATCCAATTCTGTCGAGATGCAATCTACAGAAGATTTTTCCGGCGAAGAATCTCATCCGGGATCTTCCGCTGAAGAACTTCCTTTTAAAGACAGACCGGAAGAAGTTTCTTCTTCCATTTGTCCTGAGCCTTTAAAAGAAGTTCCGGCTTCTCAGAAACCCTGTTCTTTTGATAAGGAAGAAGTCGATGCTCTCATTAACTGCCTTGGCAAAGATAATCTGATTGCAATTCACGAAACCCTGGTTCATGTATACGGTCAGAAGCAGGGACAAAATATTTACAAAACCGTAAAAGATAAATCTTATTCTTTTTTGCACCTGAAACTCTTTCACGCAAAGATAAGGTACACTATTTTACTGATATCATTTTTCGCACAGTGACCTGGACGATCCTGGAAACTTCTTAGATTTCCTTGAAAAAATAAGGACAAATCTAAAAATCTCAATGGAGTCCGTTCTGCGATCATCAAGGCTTATGGAAATAATACCGGGATGAAATACTACAGCCTTTTCAAGCCTTATTTCAAAACGATATCAGCTTTAAAATAACGAACGACAGAAAGGAAATTCGGACAGAGGAAGTCCCCTTATATCACTGACGCATATCAGTGGATAAGGGGACTTATCTCAATAATAATATAACTTGAAACTCTCTTTCCGGCATGATAGTATATCTAATTAGCACATAATTATTCAGGCATCCCGTCTGCCATCATTTGAACATTGATTTATCTTATCATGGTCAGACACGCTGCAAATACATCAGATAGGAGGATTTATGAATCAGAAAATGAAAACTGCTCCTTGCAGCAGAAAATAAAATGGGAACCATGCCTATTGGCAAACTGTTGTTCAACATGTCCCTGCCAATGATGATTTCCATGCTTGTGCAGGCACTCTACAACATCGTTGACAGTATCTTTGTAGCAAAATTATCTGAAAATGCTCTTACGGCCGTATCTTTAGCATTCCCTTTACAGACATTGCTCATTGCAGTGGCAACCGGTACAGGTGTTGGTATGAATGCTTTACTCTCCAAAGTTCTTGGAGAACGCCGTTCCGACGAGGCTGATAAAATTGCCGTAAATGCTGCATTTATTTACTTTCTGAGCTATCTTGTGTTTTTGATACTCGGATTTACGATTGTAAAACCTTTCTACGCAAGTCAGATTGGAACCGCAGATGCAGAAATCATGGAAATGGGAATCGACTACTTAAGAACTGTCATGATCTTTTCCTTCGGACTGCTCTCCCAGATATTTTTTGAGCGTCTGCTTACCTCTACCGGAAGAACAATCTTCAGTATGACCTCACAATTATGTGGAGCGATTACGAATATTATTTTAGATCCGATCATGATCTTTGGATTACTCGGATGTCCCAAAATGGGCGTTACAGGTGCTGCTGCCGCAACCGTCATCGGACAGTGTGTCGCTGCAATCGTCGCATTCACCTGCAATCACAAGTTCAACCACGATGTAAAACTGCATTTTCGTGGTTTCCGCCCCAGTGCAAAGATCATTGGAACCATTTATGCGATTGGTGTACCTTCGATTATCATGCAGTCCATCGGTTCTGTCATGACTTACTCCATGAACCGGATTCTGATCGAGTTTTCTTCAACCGCAACAGCCGTTTTTGGTGTGTACTTTAAACTGCAAAGTTTCTTCTTTATGCCACTGTTCGGGCTGAATAATGGAATTACACCGATCATAGCTTATAATTATGGTGCCAGAAACAGAAAACGTATGGTCAAAACCATCAGGCTCAGTCTGATCACGGCATTCTGTCTTACTTTTATTGGATTCCTCTGCTTTGAGGGAATCCCACAGATCCTGCTTGGGATGTTCAACGCTTCAGAAGATATGCTCACGATCGGTATCCCGGCACTTCGTATTATCGGAATCCACTATCTGCTTGCATGGTTCTGCATCATTGCCGGTACCGTATTCCAGGCACTTGGAAAAGCAGTATACAGTATGGTCGTATCCATCATGCGTCAGCTGGTTGTGCCGATTCCTGCTGCTTACATTTTATCGAAGCTCGGCGGACTTCACGTTGTATCGTGGTCTTTCCCGATCGCAGAAATTGTTTCCCTTGTAGTATCACTCCTCTTCCTTTTAAGGATCAACCGGACAGTAATCTCCAAAATCCCGGATGGAAGTGATATTCTGTAAAGATACTATCTCTGCCTGCTTTTCAAAGCTAAATATCGTCACTAATGTCGTATATCCGGCAATTACCCGATTATTCTGAATACCTTGCAAATAACGCAAGGTATTCTTTTTTCTACTTCTGAAAAACTGCGGACTTTATAATTCAGTTCCATATGAAGCTGTGGTGCTTCGCCGGATTGTGGTTCTTTCAGGAGTCTTTTCAGATCATACCAAAGCATTGCACGATCTATTTCTTTTAATTGTATCTGTTCTTCTTCCGACAGGTCTGAGCCAAGAAATTTTTTATAGATCATACTGAGCAGTCGGTTTTCTTTCCTGATATTCCGGTAATTCTTTCTTAAACGGTGTCGGCACATCCGACAGATAACACTCACTTGCATCATGGAGCAGACATGCAAGTATCATACGCTCTGAAAATCCTCTCGCTGCTGCCTCTTTTGCACAGCAGATACAATGCTCTCCCACAGACCAGAATGTCTGCACATGCCCATTTCCCCTGCAGATCAGCGACAGAGCATGGGCAATATCCTGTATTCTGATCAAATCTGAATCTGGCTCTGTCGGTCTGAAATGTAATCCTGTATAGGTGGTTATATATTCACTCATCGTATTCCTGCTTTTCCTTCCCACAACCCTTCCCGGTATACTTTATTGATCGTTGTCTGTGCATGTTCCAATTCTTTTTCTGAATGATTGCATTCCGGTCGCTTAAAATCGCCAGCATTTCATCTACAACATCCTCCGGTCTCGGTTCTGATATCCTGTAAAGATACCCCCAGCATCCGGGTTGCAGTGTAATCGGTATTCATCTGCCTGTATGCAATTTCCCGGCAAAAAATCTTCCGGATATCCCTTAAGCTGCAGGGCATCATATAATTCATCCTGTCTTGACCCAGCCATCCTGTTCCTCCTGTTCTGTCCCTGTTATCCTGTTCTTTTTTACTGTCACTTATTTGATTTCAGATGTATTTTCATGATCCTGTTCTGTCAGACAGTTTATTTTTATTGTGGTAACTGATATTGTCCCATCAGTCTTTCACACTCCGCCTTCATCTGGTTCACAACTTCCTCCGGTCCTACAATCTTAATTCCTTCTCCAAGAGAGAAGATCCAGCCAAGAAACTGTCTGCTCACATGCACATCCACCTTCACCGTAAAATGCTCTTCATCTGTCGGAATCATCATCACATCTTTCCCGAAACGATCAATAATCACACCCGCCAGTCGATTATCCACCTGCATTTTTACAGTCTGTTCTTTACCTCTGAACATTCCGAAACTCTTCTTTGCATAGTCTGCCATATCCAGCTTTTTAAAATATTCTTTTCCCTCTCTGCTTTCATTTGACATTCTGATATGAAGCATCTTGTCTACCCGGTAATGCTTGATCAGTTCTGCCTCTGAGTCATATCCGACGAGATAATAATTTTCATCATCCCATGAAAGTCCCCATGGACTGATATGATACCAGGCACCATCATGCCGTAGTTCCATTTCTTTTTTCACATTCCACTGATAATACTGGAATTTGATCTTTTTATTCTCGGATATCGCATTATGAATTGCATCTACCGTATAATAGATACTCTCATTCATTGTCTTGATTCTTCCGGACACAAATACCTGACGCTGCAACTTTTGTGCATCGTATTTGCTGACCAGCGTCTCCAGTTTTTGATCAGTCTGTTGGTCTTTTTCTCCGTAATGAATTTCGAGGACTGAATCGCATCTACCAGAATCTTCAATTCCGGAAGTTCAAATGCCCGGCTTACCACATGATAATGATAACGATTCCCGATCGGCTCTCCCTCTACCTCAATCCCAAGAATACTCAGATCACGTAAGTCTGCATACACGCTTTTCCGATCTGCTGTTACATCATATTTTGCCAGCTCTTCTATAATCTCCGGCATGGTGATATAATGCTCATCATCTGTCTGTTCCATCATGATCTGAGCCAGCCGGTATAATTTAAATTTCTGATTACTTCCTCTTGGCACTTTCCCCGCCTCCTGTTCATCACAATTTAGATATATCAACGATATCCTAAGTATATCATAAGTAGCGGGACTACAGATGAAAAAGCAGCAAATCAACTCAGAGAATTGATTCACTGCCTTTTTATAATATCATAAGTAAATGATGTTGGGGTCAAAAGCCCCCGACTTTGATGCCTACGGATTGCTCCAAGAACCCCTTCCTATATGCAACGTTCCTATCTGCTATCCATTGATTTTAAAGTTTTTTGTCATCGTAATTGCTCCTCCTTAGAAATCATATTCATCCGGATCCAATCCGGCATCTTCCAGTACTTCTCTTCGTTCATCCGGATCCATAAACTCCAACTCGTCCGGATCCAGTCCAGATAACTCCAGTTCCGTCCGTTCTTCAGAATCATCCTTCAGCAATTCATTCAGAAAAATAAATTCCATTGTACTTTCTAGCAGACTGATATTTCCATCATGGTTTAAATCAAACATATTTCCGAATATTCCTTTCATAATAGCACCACCTTAATCATTCATGTATTCATAGTAATCGGATTCGCTGGCAAACAAGATATATTTACCATCTACCAATCCCATGTAACCATCACCTGTGTTAAATCCTTTCATTGCCCACTCCTCCATTTCCGTGAATTTTATGATTTAATCTTCTTTGATGATTACAGTTTATACCAATAGGTGGGGTATAAAAATCCCTGCTTTTTACGACTATTTTCTGTTGCTGATCCCACAAACTCTGCATATACAGAAAATTGCTTTATTATCTCAATTGCAACTTCCTTTTCGTCTCATGTTTTTCCATCCTTTCATAACTTCCATAGCAACAATGTGCTTGTTGTTTCTTAATGCTTCAAGTATAATAAAATTCATAAAGAAAATACGCGTACAGCATGCGGAGTTACCGCCCGATAATCCTCATGTTTTGTGACATACAGGGAGGTTATTCTCATGGGAAAGCAATCCACCAGGGAAAATAAAACAATTTACCAGATTTGCAGAGAAGAGGCGGGGCTTACAAGATCAGAAGCCAGTGAAAAAATGACTGCTGTTTCTGATTCTAAAATTGAAAAATTCGAATATGAAATGCAGGATCCTACACCTTACGATATCATTCAGATGGCCGACGCTTACAGACGACCGGATCTCTGTAACTATTACTGCTCTCATAAATGTGAAATCGGACATCGCTATGTTCCGGAAGTCGAAGTTACCGACTTATCCAATATAATCCTGGAAACCATTGCCAGTTTAAATGAAATCAACTCTCTCACCACACGCCTGATCCAGATTGCCAGGGACGGCAAAATCAGTGATGATGAAATGAAGGATTTTGCCTTTATCAGCAATAAGTTGGATGAGATTTCTCTGGCAATAGATTCCCTGAATCTCTGGGTTGATAAGACAGCCGGAGAACAGGGACTGAACATTGAATTGTTCCGAGAAGAAAAAGAGAAACAGAAATAAGTGCGAAAAAGCAAGGCAGCGAACCTATTTATGGTCCACTGCCTCTCTTCTTTACATACACTGCGATGACTCCACCGATGATCAGCAGTGGAAATGCAATATACATCAGTCCACCAACAACCATACCAATTAAGATAACGGGAAAGAATACTACTGTACAGAGCAATTTCAGAATTCCCCACGATGTTTTTATACCAAATATAAAGAATTTTCCAATAAACCAGATCATACAAATTGCAAATAATAATGATAACATCATCTACTCCTTTTAGCTCCTGTTCTGATTGGTGCCATTCATTTTTCTGCCGTTTTTCTGCTATAAATTCAGATGCATTTCTCACACAAATTTTACTACTGAATTTTTGGATTTTTCTCTATCTTTTCAATCATCCGAATTAACTTTATTCTCCGTGCTGTATCCATCTGCTTACCTCATTCTAACAGTTCTGCCTTTTGATATTGTCAGTATAACCAGATAACTTTTCAAAATATATACCTGATGCAAAGAATTTAACGTATGTAATTCTCAATTTTCGAGGAATTCCTTCGTTTTATTTTTTTTCTCTCTTATAGTGGTTCAGTTTCATACCAGCACCTTTCACCATCTGATTTCCTTCATCGTCAAAGGATAAAAAGACCATCTACGATTTTACGGTAAATGATCTTTTCATCGTTAATATTCAATTTATATCATTCTGTTTTCATAATCTTGTAACTCATGGAAAATGTCATCCACATATACAACATCATCTTCTATTCTGTACAGCATGAAATATCTGTGCTTTTGAAAATTTATTCGATGGTATCCCAGACTCTGTAAGCGTGGATTATCACATGTTTTCATACTTCCTGCTACATGTTTTAACAGTTCTACAGTATCCTCAAAATCATCAAGCACATTCTTCGCCGCTTGCTTATTTTTCTCTCATATCTGAAATCACATCATCCGCATTTCTATAATTTCCATTTTTTGAAGATTCTCTGGATTGTTCCAGTCTTTGAAGCATCTCATCTTCTATCATAGATGTATATGGATTATGCACTGTTCTTTTTATTTCAAATGGGAATCCGTTATATGCAACAGCCTGTGTTAAAAACATTCTTATTGCAGACGTTGTATCTGTTCCAAGATCCTTAAAAGCTGATCTGATTTACTCTTTAAATCATCGTCTACCCTGATTTGAATTGTACTTGCCATTTTAGATACCTCCATTTCTTTTTCTTTTATTATAATGCCATATCATTGCTAATTCAATATATTTGTAATGATATTCATCAGGCGTAAGCGTTAAATTCTTTTCCGACCACTCCGAAACAAGCTCCGGGTGCAGTTTCCCGTCCCGATTTGTAATTGACACAGCGGAAATGCTCCTGATTTCACATCATGCTTTTGGCGGCTGAGAAATGCAGTTTTGCACCGCAGTCGGGACAGTATACCAGCCCCGAAAACAGGCTCGTCCTTCCGGTCTTGGTCGGCCTGCGGCGGTGTGCGTTGCAGCATAAGTGCAGGGGCGATATGACGGGGATATAAGTCAAAAGCACACAAAAAGCGAGCTGTAACTCACTTGCATAAGTACAGCCCGCCTCCTGTGTTGCTATATACCTTTTGTCTTTTGAAAACCTCCGGAAGCATTTTTAATACCCTTTTCATTTTGATCTCATACCATAATTGCGTTCATTTTAATTCTTTCTCCTTCTCAATATGATTAGTAGCTCAGCCGTCTTTTTCTAACAATATTCAATGATGTAAAATCTTTGCTGATTTCCCTATCGAAATCAGTCGGAACGGCTTACTTAGAATACTTTTTCTTCTTGGAATACGCACTTGTTCCGATCAGCATTCCAGCAGATAGGAACAGCACTGCAAACCACAGCCACAGATTACTGTTATCGCCTGTCTGAGGACTGTTGGTATTTCCATTCCCATCTCCGTTAGGATTGGTCGGCTCTGTAGGCTTTGTCGTTCCTGTAGCCGGGATTTCCTCTCCTTATTTCCATCCGGTTTTGTCGGATTGGTCGGCTTTGTTGTTCCCGAAACCGGAATCTCTTTGCCCTTTACAGTATAACCGCATACTTTGCACACTTTGTCGCCGGTGTAGCCTTTTTCCGTTGCAGTTGCGTCTTTAGCGTTCTTTGTTTCCATATCGTGAGCTGCTTTGTCTGCGATGCTGCCGCAGGAGCATTCGTGCCAATGGTTGTCTGAGTCTGATTTCCACTTGCTGTTATAATCGTGCTGGTGCGTATCGTCTACCGTCACCGTGATATTCAGCCGTTCGCTGTAATCCATACCGTCCTTATATGCCGCAATACGGAATTTTGCATTTTCCGTAATGGTTATCGGATCGGTATAGATTTTCCGGTTTGCACTGTTCTGACAAGGACAGGAATCATCCACCGTGTAATAAATGGTCACGTTCTCCTCAGCCGAAATTACAAGCTGTTCTCCGCTTTTTACCGTAATATAGTTTTCCTTCGGAGAATTTTCGTCAAATTGTATTTCTCCAATTACCGCTGTAGGACGCTTCGGGCGGCTTTCCTCTAACGCCACACGAAGTGTAAGCGTCTTTTTCAAGGCTTGTACGTGCTACCCGTAGCGTAATATCTGTATATCCCGGCAGTAAAGCGTTTGCCGTAAAAACAACTTTTCCATCCGCATCCGTGACTTCTGAACCGGAAATCAGTGTAGCAGTCAATGTATTTCCAAGCTCAGCCTCCACAGTAACACCTTCCATGTAGTTTCCTTCCGAATCCTTTACCCGTACTGAAATTCCCTTCTCCGTACCGGCTTTCGCCAAAATAATGCTTTCATAATTCAAAACAATTTCTGCTGGACGGGCCGAAACAGTCAGTTCCCCGCTATTATAAGAAGCAAGTGCTTTTCCGGTATAATTCTGTGCACCGTCAAGGGTAAAGGAAACCTTACTGCCTTTTTGAAACCGCCCGCCTTTGTAATGTGCAATACCTTTGAATATCCACTGTCAACGGACTGCCACATACCGGTCATGCCTTCTGAAGTATGATTTCTTTTTCAGTATCCATATACTGGCTAAAGATTACTTCTATATAATCCGGATACGCTCCTACCGACGAAACCACTGGATTTTCCGTTGATTTCATGGGAACTTTCAATCCCATCCTCGGCGGCGGAACCTGCATCCATTCGGTCTGCGCTGCCTCATACCCATCCTTTTTCAAAGCGAACCTGCCACCAGCCGTTCGGCACATCCCATGCAAATACTCCGCTGTTGTCCGTAATCTGCGGATTTATCTGCTCATAATTCTCCGCATCCCAGACAACTGCATTGGTTCCATCAGAGTTGTCCGCATAGTAAACGGTTGCCGTCACACCAGAAAGAGTATTGGATTCCACTGACTCGTAAACAATACCGGACGGATCCATGACCGGCTGAATCTTTTGGGTCTTCTTCATAATGCGTTCCATATCCGTATCGTTACACTTCTGCTTCCGTTCCCTCGTCAGCCTGTCCAGTTCAGCGGAAAGCCTTGTAATCTCCGCAGCACGGCGGACACCCGTAGCGTTGGAGGATCCGTCCCACAAGGCACTCAACCCGGTAGTTATCGGTGTTTTATCGGCTGCGCCGACAATTGTAAAGATTGAACCTACCCAGGAATTGGCATAGTAGCGATCCTTTTCCAGCCCCATGTACAGTCTAAGATCCATTGCCACAAAGCGTTCTCTCATAATCGCATTGGAGCAAAGCGGTTTATCCTTGTAGCGTTCCTCAAACATCTTCAGTTCGTCAATGTATCCCTGCATATCTGCCTCGCGTACTGTATAGTCCACATAGGCTTCCGTATCCTGCATTGCGCCTTCGATACCTGTTGCTGCCCCAACAAGTCCTACGGTTGTGGACATTCCTTCTGTCATATTCAGTGCCAACTGACTGTCCGTCACGCCCGGCAGATGCATTACCTGATTCAGTGCCTCCGTTGCATTTCCAAAACCACCGATAAATGCATTACGGACTCCCTGATCAAAATTACCGGCAGCTTCTCCGTTATAATCAATTTCGTTTCCGTTGGCGTCTATAAAGGCGAATCCTCCGGTAATGCCGCTTACGCCGCCTTCCCGAGCCAGAGAAGTGTTCGTTGTTTTCATAAGTGCATTTGCCACCGCCCGAAGTGCCACAGGCTTGAATTCCTCCTGCACTTCTGCCGATTCTTCCGCATAATCCTTAAATGCGATAAATGTCCCGTCTGCGTTTTCGCACACCTCAAAACCATCCGCCCGGAGTTCCTCTGCTGTGCGTGTATTCTCCTTCATCGTAATGCCCAGATCCGCATAGACTTCCTCCCATGAGCTATATTCCGTGATGTTCTTTTTCAATCCCATCATCTCGGAGAAACTTTCCAGCACTTCATCAATTGCTTTCTCCGCATTGTAGAACGCCGCCTGAACCTCCGGCGTTTGTTTTGCGAACCACTCCGGCATGGTTTCCGACGCACGGTACTTTGCACCAAAAATATATTCGGACACATCGAAATTCGGGTCCTCCGTATAGGTAAGATTGTTCGTTTTCGCATATTCTTCCATATACCGATTCTTTGTTTCCGCAATAGTCTCTGCTAATTTTTCACTCTTTTTATTTCTCTCATTCGTAATCTCCGCCGCCTTTTTCTGGCTCTTTTCGGCTGTTTCTGCGTCATAAGTGAATGCCTCTCCCCCGATCTACCCAATCGATGGAAAACTCTTCCGGGAGCTGTGCCTCTGTAACAACTCCGCTTTCGTCAGATGGAAGCATAATCTCTCCTGCAAAGTTAAACCGATAGCCTGCACCTTCTGTCAGTTCATCTGTTTTGAAGAGCTGCATTGGTATCGTATGTACCGTTCCGTCCAGCGTCTTCATATAAGTGATTACATTCTCCGGTGCTGATCCGCCTACAAATGCAGCACATACGGTCCATGCATTGTCTGCTTCCTCATTAAATAAATACCAATAAAATGTCGGAGGATCAAAGGACTGTGACGCTGAATACAGGTATTCTCCATTATAAGGGCTACCTAGACGGTTTGTCTGATAAAATTCCATGATTCTAACGCCGCAACTGTTTTGGCATAGGTAACATTTGCAGAAACCTGTTCGTTACCGATGATTGCCGTCAGTTCAAATGTCTGTGCCGGAAGAGCATCGTCCGGAAGATTATAGGTAAATGTCACATTTCCAAGACCATTGGTTTTTCCTTTTCCCACCGGTTTCCCGTCCAGCAGTAGCGTGACATCACGGTTTGGTGCTGCACAGACAGTCACTTTATTCCCGTCAGACTGTTCAAGTCTCCGCCGCCGGGCGAATCTCATAATCATAGACAGTAAACGAGGTGCTTCCTGATTGGTGCCGTCGTCTTTCCCACCGTTGCACCTGCAGAAAGACTGTATGTCCCTGCCTTGCTGCAGGAAAACCCCAAATAGAACACGCCCGTCTGCTTTGTTTTATTTATCGTAACCGTATTGTCAGAAGCCGTATAATCATCTTTTCCCAACTGTTCTGTCTCTGAACAGACATATTTCAGCGTCATATTCTCAGGAAGCAGAATTGATACCGTTCCCTTCTTACCCTCTGCAAAACCATAATAAACTCTTACTGCAAAAGTCTGTCCTCTAATCACATACCTCGTCTCGGAAACAACCGAGCATTTCTTATTTAGGATACCGGACACGTCTGTTTTCAGCAGGGGAACCGTAATTTCCACCGGATTCGTCTCTCCATCGGAAACCTCCGCAGTTACCTTCGCATAATCGATTCCTTCTGTCAGCCCCATACTCTCCAGAACATCCAAGGATGTTACCACCGAGAAGTTATCGTTGGCGTTATATGCGACCACGGTATAAGTTCCCGCCTTCAGTCCGTTTGTCAGATAAAAGCCATCCTTTGCGATTTTGCTCTTGCCGACCAGCTTCCCTGCCTTATCAAACACAAGAATGTGATTGTCTCCGGCGAATTTACCGCTTGCGGTAAGTTCCAGTTTACCCCATGCGGTCAGCGGAAGTTCAAACACTCCTGTTTCGCGGTCTGCGGTTACGCTTCCGCCTGTAAATCCAAGGGCGTCTGCATCTACGGTCAATGTCAGATTTTCTTCGATAACAGTATCCTCCAGCACCACACTTGGATATTGCAGGATATAATCCGTTCCTTCTTTCAGTTCCTGTTCTCCTGCCTTCAGGCTGATTTCCAGATTACGGAAACTATTTACCGCCGCCTCGCCAAAGTCCACCTCCATCACACGATTCATCGGTAATTTGTCTCCGTCTGAAAATGCAATTTCTCCCAAATCCCAGTCTCCGTCAAGCGACGCCCGGATAAAATGCTTGCTGTAATATCCGTCTTTAGAAACTTCCGCCGTCACTTTTGATCCGGCATCTGCTTTTACAGAAAACTGATTATCCGTAAGCGTCACTGTCTTTTTCTTGATTATCCTGATACAGTACTATCTTCGCACCGGAAGGAATCGTTCCGGACACGGTAAATGTCTGTTCCGTCCCGTCCAGAGCTACGAAGGTATATCTTTTCTGGGCTCCATCCATGACGTCCTTCTGCGTCTCGTAAAACTGTTTCAGCATGGACGGATTCCCTTCTGAATCCGTCTCATATGCCCGGATTGTCGCTATACCGGCAAAGGGGTCTTCATAATCCACATCTCCGATAGTTACCCTCTCATGACTCGTCATTTCCGAATCATATGGCGTTAGTTTAAAATCCTGATTCGCAAACTCTACAATAATTCCTGTGTAGGTAAAGTCTTCCTCGCCTTCCGCCGGGTCATACTGCTTCGTACAGTCTGCAAAAGCACCGCCGTAAATTTTCGTTACCGTGGCAGGCACGACTACCTTCTGCTCTGCCAGTCCGCAGCATCCCTCGAACGCATGCGGACCAATCGTTTCCACACCCGGCAGAATGGTAAGTGACGCCATATATATACATCCGTAAAAGGCACTGTCTCCTATAGTTTTAATATTCGATGGAATCGTCACATTCTGGAAAAACACCCGTCAAACGCATAATATCCTAATTCCGTAATGCTATCTACCGACAATGCCTTTTCCAGTTCCGCATCAGAAAGTGCCTGACAATTATCAAACCCTGTCAGAATCGTAAAATTTTCATTTTGCGGCCAGTCGATACTGGTCAGAGATTTACAGAAGGAAAACGCACCCATCCCGATCTCTGAAAGCGTATCCGGCAGGTTCAGCGATGTAATCCCCGTATATTCAAATGCTTGTACTCCGATACTCTCCACACTGCCCAGATTCAGAGACGTCAGATCTTCACAACTCCCAAATGCACCGTTTTCAATGTGCTTCACGCAGTCGGGAATGGTCAGTTCGGTAATTCCCGTGGCCGCAAATGCACTAAGTCCTCCGATGGAAGTTAACCCCGTACAGTTAGAAAAATCCACGGACGTAAGGAACTCATCCTGAAAAAACGCATATGACTCTATCGAAGCCAGTTTCTCCGGGAATGTAACTGACTGAACTGACGTCCCCGCAAACGCCCACTCTCCAATCGTAAGAGACTGCGTACACTTAGAAAAATCTATGTTCGTTAATCCGGGAACATCATGAAAAGCATACCCGCCAATACTGGTAAGGTTCGCCGGAAATATCACAGACGTTAGCGTCTCATTGTGTCCTCCCGAATTTCCAAATGCGCTTACTTCAATTCTTGTAACCGGCTTTCCGTCAATTTCATCTGGAAAAACGATTTTCGATACGGTATCATCACCTCCGGTAATCACAATCTCCTCGCCGTCTATCCGGTAATTCACATTTCCGCCGGTAGCAGCAAAAGTACCTTCTTCTATTGCCTTACCCGCAAGGTCAGTTCCCGCCGCCAGTGCACTTATCGGCAATAGACTAAGCGTCATGCACAAAGCTAAAACCAAAGCCGTAATTCTATACTTTTTCCTCGTAAGCCTTTTTAACCTTTTCACAGTGAGTCCTCTCCTTCCGCTGTCATCGCTTATTCAGCTTTCTGCACCTGCTGTAAACGGTAACTCCTATCACACCGCTACAGGAAATGAACAATACGGCAAACCAAAGGGCAAGATTGCTGTTGTCGCCTGTCTTAGGGCTGGTGACATCTGTATTTCCATCCGGTTTTGTCGGATTGGTCGGTTTTGTTGTTCCCGAAACCGGAATCTCTTTGCCCTTTACAGTATAACCGCATACTTTGCACACTTTGTCGCCGGTGTAGCCTTTTTCCGTTGCAGTTGCATCCTTAGCGTTCTTTGTTTCCATATCGTGAGCTGCTTTGTCTGCGATGCTGCCGCAGGAGCATTCGTGCCAATGGTTGTCTGAGTCTGATTTCCAATCTGCTCCATAGCTGTGCGTGTGAGAAGAATCAAATGGCGTCATGGTCAAATCAGTTTCAAGCCACATGGTTTGCATATTGTCGTCATCACCTATCCGCTTATAATTCACATATTGACCGTTGATTTTCAGCTTGGCATCGGGTGAGAAATTGCCGTAATATGCAGTCACATACACCCCTGTAATGATAGGTCTTTCCAGCTTCAAAAGTAGTAATTTTGTTTTTATAAATTCCGCTTCCCCACTCCGGCTCAGTAGAAACCAGACCAGTATCGCTGTCCAGGCTCCACCACTCACACCGAAATGCGTAGTCTTTATTATCGGGTACATTGCCAGTAAATACAGGCTTATCACCATCTTTAAAAATTATGGTTGCATTATTGATTTCTATAACTTCAATTTCCTTTGGTTCAACCGGCTTGGTCGGTGTAATTGTTGCAATACCAGTAACATACACAGATTGTCCGTCCAGATTCATACTAATATTTTGCTGCTCAACCGTCCAACCATTTACAGTTACTGTCAGTCCCGAATCTGTTGCTGCGAAAGTCCGTCCGTTTTTCGCTTTCAGCAGAATTGAATATCTATAGGATTTCCTTCCTCAAACGAAGTAAACCTGTCCAAGAAGAGTTCACTAGGATAATAGTGTTCATCCGAGTACCATAAAGCATGCTGCTCGTCTTCCCAACTTTCATAAGCAATCTCATAGTTTGCACCAATATCTTTAGTCACAGCAGTAGCCTTTGGTGTATCTCCCGCATCATAAGAAAGTGTAGCGCCAATCACTTCAACATCTTTTATTACGGTATCGTCTGCCCTGTCGCTTGCTATGACAGGCAGCAAAAATTCCCACGCAGTAAAGGTTTTCCCATTATCAGACACGCTTGTATTTGCCGTTTGTGCGGTATATGTTTTTCCCTCACAAATAAAAGTCACATTATCAGAAAATACATATCCCTCTTTCTGCCCTTAACACAATGCTATACCAGTATTCTCCACCGGCAATCGGGTTACGGGGAGTATCTGTGCTTTTAATAACGTCTGTTATCGGGGTACTTTCACCATAAGTGGACTTCTCCCACGCTTCTTCCACGATTTCCACTTTTCCGCTGCAAGCAGAATTGTTGGGATTTACTTCCGCTGTAAACGCAACGGGCTTTGTGGAATCAAGGTTTTCCAAACATTACCGATGTCAACTGTGGTGATAACCTCATCGGTGCTGGCGGCAGGAAGATCGATTGAGTAAGGACTGTAAATACGCAGTTCCGTACTCATCTCTCTTATTTCAAGATTCGCTTTGAAAGCCACCTTATCAAACTTATGACCGACTGCGGAAACACTTGTATCTTCGCTGATAAAGTAGCCGCTATTTGTTTTAAGTACAATATTATAGGTATAATGGTGTCCTGCTTCAAACTGTGTAATCTGCTTGTCTGCTGCAAGAGACGCCATTTTACTCGAATCAGAATACCAATACCGTCCTGTACTTGTCCAGACACTGCCTTCTGTTTTTGTTCTATTTCCATCCAATACTCATAGGCAACAGAACATTCTCCCTCTGTCACCGTCGCTGCTGCCTGCGGTGCATCGCCAGCTTTATAGTCCGGTTTGGTGTAGGTGACACTAATTTTGTCAATGTAGTTGACTCCTGCCGCAAACGCAGTTATCGGCACAATGGTCAGCGCCATGCAGAGTACGAGCAGGATACTCAGCAGCTTCCTGCTGTGTCTTTTTTTGATTCTTCATAATGATTCCTCCATTTTCTAAGCCTTGCAAACAGACTCCTGTAATTTTGATCTTCTCAGCAAAGCATTCGCCAGCACTGTCTTATTTTCCAGATATTGTGATATCCGGTCGGCAACAGCAGTAACGGCTCGCTTCACTTGTTTCGCATAAATACCGACTTTATTATGGGAAAAAGAGGAAAAAAAAGTATATAAGGGAGCTCCGCCAATCTGTCAACATGGGGTGGCGGAGTTCCGCCATTCTTCAAAATCAAGGCAAAAAGGTGATTTTTATCAAAAAGGCATAAAAAATCCGCCCTCTGTTTCCAGAAGGCGGCTCGATGAATGCCGACATCAAAAGATCATTTGTTGTAAAGGTTGAGCAATCCCACACGGGATTTTACGCCGGTCTTTTCGTAAATGGCGGAAATATGGCGTTCCAAAGTCCGTCTGGAAACATACAATTTTTCCGCAATCGTCTGAATGCTATCCTCCGTATTGACCAGACAGTTAAACACTTCGCTCTCTCTTTCCGTGAACGAAAACACTTCCGAGAATTTCCGCAGCCTTTCTTTCTCATCAACCACATCGGCGGCATTTGTAATGAGCTGCTCCATAAAAGTTTTCTTTTGAAAGGTGTATATGACCGCCACGACGCTGACTGTCACAAACAAAACCAGCACAAGAATAATAACTGCAAGATTACTGTCAGAAGATAAAAGGGTTAAAACAAAGTTAGCGATCACAGCGGCAGCGATATTATTTACCGCCCGTCCCATACCTGCCCAAAGTTCCGGGATTCTCATATGGCGGGATATTTCCATAAAACCGGAAGTAAAGAACACGGCAAAAAATCCCGCTGACAGATAGAATACAATCAGCCCCGCCATAAATGGTCCGGCAAATTTCAGTATAGCGACGCAAATGGTGGACAGCACCATTATGCAGTACATCACTATCCCCATATATTTTCGGTTTTTTATATCAAAGATAAAGCCTGCCGCCAGACCGCTTAAAGCAAAGCAGGATTCTCGGCCATTGCCCGATGTCCGTTGCTCCGCCGGCGTGGACAAGCGTTACCGCATTGTCAAGGGTACTGAACATACAAGTCATGCTTCATAGTGTCTGTCACCAATGTGTTCTATCCAATGTCAAAACTCTAAACTATCCTCGTTCAAAAGGAAATATTTCATTCCCATGATGACAAATCCCTCATCATTTCTCCAAGGTCTTTTGCTGCCATTTACAATGACAACCTTCTTGAAAGAGTCCGGGATATTACGCAGAGAATTGAACTCCTGATTCTGCTTTTCTTCTGAAGTCATGTCATAAGCAACCTGGATGTAGTATCTCTGATTGCCTTGGTTAACTACAAAATCAACTTCCAGCTGCTTACGGACACGCTTGCCCTCTTTATCTTTATCAAAGATCTGCACAACACCCACATCAACATTGTAGCCACGAATCAGAAGCTCGTTATAAACGATGTTCTCCATGATGTGAGTAGGTTCCTGCTGTCTGAAATTCAAACGGGCATTTCTCAGGCCTAGATCAGTAAAGTAGTATTTCAGATTTGCACCAATATACTTTCTGCCCTTAATATCGTATCGGTTTGCTTTAGAAATCAAAAACGCATCTGCCAAATAGTCAATATGATTGGAAATCGTTTTATTTGTATAACTCATCTGACGCTCACTGGCAAAGGTATTAGCAATCTTTGAAGGGTTGGTCGGTGCACCAATTGCAGATGCAAGCACATCAACCAGAATGCCAATTTCATCCACATTTTGGATCTTGTTTCTTTCAATTACATCCTTCAGATAAACATTTGCAAAGATGTTTTTCAGGTAATCTGCCTTCTGTCGTTCACTCTGTAAACTTACGACCTGCGGCAATCCTCCATAGATCATGTAGTCATCCCAGGCATCGTCGTAATCACCTTCATAGACAGAATAAAACTCTGCAAAAGAGAGGGATAGATTCTGATCTCATCACCTCTGCCACGGAACTCAGTCACAATGTCGCTGGACAGAAACTTAGAATTGCTTCCGGTGACATACACATCAATGTTGCTCATGCGTAACAAACTGTTCAGCACTTCCGTGGCATAAACTGTACTTCATCCAGAAGAAGATAATACTTATCATCATCCTTCATGGCATCTTTGATGTACTTAAAGCACAGCTTGGGATCTCTTAATTCCTCATTTTCAATACCATCTAAAGCAATCTCAATAATATGATCGGTATCAACACCATTCTCTTGTAAATATCTCTTGAAAATGTTAAACAATAAAAAGATTTGCCGCATCTACGAATGCCGGTAATCACCTTTATCATTCCGTTATCTTTTCGCATGGTCAACTGCTGTAGATAAGCATCTCTTTTAATTTCTATCATTATATTCCTCAATTCTGTGCTTCCGCACACTTTTTAGTAATGATATTCTATCATAGAACAATCTGAGCTTCAATATCTATTCCCTAATTTAAAAAATCTTTCTCTCACACCCTGTATTTTACCCCTTCATGCGTCTAATATTACTTTCTGTGTTTGTAACTATTCAGAACCCCTGATAGAGTCCATCATACCGAACCTTTGGATATTTCATCAACGAAGTCCTTCAGGATAAGATTGAAAACATTTTTAACGATATCAATCAAGCAACAAAAAGATGCGAAATAGAACTGCCGCACAGATTCAAAAAAGAGAATCTCTATGGGGTAGGGGAAGTACGCCTTTTTCAGCGTAGGATTCCAGCAATTTATATACAATATAAGCAAAAGAGGGATGCAAAAAACTCAATCGAGTTTTTTCACATCCCCTTTTGTATATATCATGATATGTTTAATCTCTGGCTTCGATTGCCTCGAGGTCTTCGTCTTCGTGGACGACACGTTCGATATGCATCGCCAGATATCCGACTTCAGCATCGCTGAGTGTGCAGCACAGGTTTTTCCGACCTGATCGCAGATGGTCTGTGCCAGCTGAAATGCCTGTGGAAATTTGACTTCCATGTAGTCGTTTAAGTTTAACTTCAATTCCTCGTGCTGCAGTGCTCGTGCGACCATGTTACGGATGTGGTTCATCAGTCGGTGGTACGACAAAGACATGACATCAATTGGTCGGTTGACAACCTGCTCAACGTGGGAAATGCATTCGCGCACGGCACGTGCAATCTGCATTGCCAGGGAAACGTTTTCGTCTTTGATTGCGGAATGAATGTGAAGGGAAATGTATCCGACTTCATTGTCATCAATGGTGATTCCCAAACGCTCTTTTTAAAATCGGACGGACACATTCCGCAGTCTTGTATTCCAGGTGGAAGAGGACGCGGATATCATCCGTGAGTGGGTTGCTGATTTGTTCGTGATTCTGGATGCGCTTTTACAGCATATTCCAAAATGATCAGCCATAGGGAAGAGGACTGCACGGTCAATGTTTTGGAACACTTTTTCCGCTTCGTCCAGTATTTCATTTGCAATCTCAAGGTAAATGGGCTGGATGGAAGTTGCGAGCTCTTTTGCATTTCCACGATTGAAGTTGCCTGTAGCGAGTAGACGGTATCGCCGTCACGTACTTCGAATCGCTCGCTGACTTTTTGCCGAATCCGATCCCTTCCCATCACCAGGTATTCCTGGTTGTCATCGGCGTGAATGCCAATTACCGTATTATGATTGAGAACTTTACTAATTCGATACATAATCTTATCCCCATGTGTGACCAATTTTGTTACTAATGATTAATCTGATTTTAACATTAACAACTACGAATAACAATCTTTATTTTGTTTTATTCATAGATGTTTTATTCATAGATGTCAATTGCAAATAATGCCTCGCCAGCTTTGATTTCTCCGTCTTTTAAGAGGCGAACCTTCTGGTTGTCTTCCAATTCTGTACAGAGGACTGGTGAAGCGAGTGATGGAGCATTTTCTTTGAGATAATCCAGATTCAAGCTGAGGAGTGGCTCGCCCTTCTTTACCTTCTGTCCGTTTTCAACGAATACTTCAAATCCTTCTCCGTTCAGTGCAACGGTGTCGATTCCCATGTGAATCAAAAGGCTTACGCCGCTATCTGTCAAGAATCCAATTGCATGCTTTGTCTCGAATACAAAACATACTTCGCCCTCTTCCGGAGCTCTTACCACAGAATCTTCCGGTGTGACAACGGCACCGTCACCCATCATTTTTCCAGCAAATGCTTCGTCTGGAGTGGTAGATAAGTCAGCAGCCAGACCTGTGATTGGGCTTGAGATAACGATTGTCTCAACAACAGTTGCTTCTGCCGAGCTTGTGTTGGCATTTTCTGCAACGCCAGCATTTGCACCACCGTCAACATTTGTATCAACACCAACGTGTGCAGTTGCATCGACATCATTTCCGCCAGCTGTGAATTCTTCGTCTGGTGCAGTCTCGAGGTAATCTTCGAGGTTTGATTTGATGACTGATACGCGAGGTCCGTAGATAATCTGAACGCCATTTCCTTTGTGTACTACGCCGGATGCACCAGTTGATTTTAACAGTGCATCGTCTACGCATTCTGCTTTGTGAACGGTACAACGAAGTCTTGTTGCACAGCAGTCTACGTCGGAAATATTTTTCTGCCGCCAAGTCCCTGACAGATAGTCTGAAAAGTGCATCTTCTGAGGAAGCTTCGGAACCGTTATCGCCGTTCTTGCGAGCTTCCACGTCGCTTCTGCGGTATAATTTTACCTCTTCACTGTCGTCACGGCCAGGTGTTTTTAAATCGAATCTCTTGATTAAGAATCCGAACAGTAAGTAGTATACGATAAAGTAGCCGATACCTACGATTACAATCCAGATCCAGTTTGTTTTGCATTTCCCTGTAAGATACCGAATAAGAACATGTCGATCAGTCCGCCGGAGAATGTCATACCAACACCTACGTTAAAGAGGTGCATGAGCATATATGCAAGACCGGCAAATACGCAGTGGATACCGTAAAGCATTGGTGCCACAAAGATAAATGTGAATTCAAGTGGTTCTGTAATACCTGTCAGCATAGAAGTAAGAGCAGCGGAAAGTAAGAGTCCGGCAACCGCTTTTTTCTTCTCTGGTTTTGCTGTTCTGTACATGGCAAGTGCGGCTCCCGGAAGACCGAAGATCATCAATGGAAATTTACCTGACATGAAGCGGGTTGCGGATACTGCAAAATGTTCTACTGTCGGGTCAGCGAGCTGTGCAAAGAAAATGTTCTGTGCACCTTCGATGAGAGTGCCGCCGACTTCCATTGTTCCACCAAGTGCAGTCTGCCAGAATGGAAGGTAGAATACGTGATGAAGACCGAATGGAAGTAATAGTCTTTCGAGGAAACCATATACCCATGTTCCTGCATAGCCTGAATTAAGTACAAGATCTCCAAGTGCGTAGATCCCTGTCTGGATGACTGGCCAGATAAAGAACATCAGGATACCAACGCCGGTATATACAAGCGAAGAGATAATTGGTACGAATCTTGTTCCACCGAAGAACGATAATACCTGTGGCAGTTCGATTTTGTAGAAACGGTTGTGCAGCGAAGAAACACCCGAGTCCGACGATGATACCGCCGAATACACCCATCTGAAGAGATGTGATGCCGACAACAGACGTAGTTGCACCTTCCAGCATGTTTTCTGTTCCACCGTTGATGGTGATCATCGCACTGATAGAAGCGTGCATAATGAAAAATGCGATGGCAGCAGCAGAGAGCCGCAACTTCTTTTTTCTTTCTTAGCCATACCGATGGCAACACCCATCGCGAAAATAATCGGCAGGTTTGCGAATACAATGTTACCGGCTTCGCTCATGACCTGGAAGATGGCATATGGAATGGTGCCAGGTCCCATGACATTTAACAGTCCGTAAGTTTCAAGCATTGTTTCGTTGGTAAATGAGCCACCAAATCCGAGCAGAAGACCTGCTACCGGGAGAATGGCGATTGGAAGCATGAATGATCTTCCCACGCGCTGAAGCACGCCAAAAATTTTGTCTTTCATAATTGTTCTCCTTTTCGTTATGAATTTACGAGTATGAATGTTTATGAATATTTGCGGTAATCTGTAAAAACAGTCAGGCATTCTCTTTATAGTCTTGACAAAGAAGCAGGCTTCTAGACGCATTCTCTGTACGCTTAGCAACAGAAAAAGAGGCACTAACCGCATAAACATCCAAAAAGTTCATGCATAGTTAATGCCTCGTTCGTTCTTAACAAGTAACATACTATATCACTTCTGACATAATAGCATCGCACGGCAAGCTTTGTCAAGCCGTTTTCTCCATTTTATTCCTCACCGCTGATAATTTTTTATATTCTGCGCCCCGCTACTCGCCCCAAATATGAATTAAAAATATGCCGGATTTCCCATAAAATCCTACATGGCATTTTCTTTTCGTTCTCGGGAGTTTGACAGTAAATTTTAAAACTAAGTGAAACTCATAAAAGTTCTGACTTTGTGACCCTGGCATCTTATTTATTCTATCGTAACGCTGGCAGTGTCTCTGCCTGCAAATTTCGAACCATTTTTACCCGACTGTTCTTTATATAAAAGGTTGTTCTAAAGCACATTTGCACCAAAAGGCATAAAAGATAAACGTGCCATTTTAAGAATTGTTTTCCAAACAGGATTCCTACAATCGTGATACACCACATACACCCTAAGACAATATTTCCAAGAGCCATTCCCCATCCAAAGAAAAGAATCCAAATTAAATTCACAAGAAATGAGAATGTTCCGTTCCCATATACAACTTCTTTTTCCAAAAGGCCAAAATGCTAAGGATGCAAATTTGAAGCATTGTAAGCCAACAGGAATTCCAACAATTGTGACACACCATATACATCCTGCAATGATCCATGCAAGACCTCCGATTATCCCACCACAAAAAGAAACCAGAGTATATTTCCTAATAATTTCATTCAATCACCTCAATTCTCGCACCAATAGTGCGAGTTTTTTTTCGCATAAGCACATTATAGCAAAAATAATTCGCTTATGCGACCTATTTTAGTGATTGCTTATTGGTTCAAGTCCCGCAAAATTCCAAACGAAAACAACACAAACATCAGCATAAATGTAAATGGCATATCCCCAATAAATCCCAAATAACAAGAAGTTCCATAACCGCACTTCTTCCAAACACCTCATCAAAGCCAAACTTTTCAAAAAGTCTATGGATATGAACCGTCGTTTTCACCGAGAAGTTGCTGCCTTTTTCGGAAAAGTACACTTTCAATATCCACTTTTTTGTCTTGAATGTCCACTTTTCCATTCTCAATATCCACTTTTGTATTCCCAAAAATGATCTGACGCATGACCTGGGAAGTTAGTAATTTTACATATTCTTCTGTAAGTTTTTCCATATAGTGTTCTTGCCAGTCTGGGACACGCTCACGATAAAGTTTCCAGTCTGCTTTTGATATATCCATTTCACTGCCTCCGTTTCCATTTTATGCCTAAAAATACTGCTCCTACACATTTTGATTTCGGATTCGTTATATATCTAGATCAGCGTAAGTAATTCTGTTTAATTATTTATGTTTATAGACCCGATAATGTTCTCATTACCAAATCAACATCTTTATTTTCGAGTTCCTGAATGATATGCAGATATGTTTTCTGCGTTGTTGTCATACTGGCATGACCCAGACGTCTGGCTACACTGGCGATTGATACACCTGCAAACAGAAGAAGAGAGGCATGTGTATGTCTAAGTCCATGAATGGATATCTCTGAAATTCCACACGCTTTGCAATGTCTGGTAAGTACATCATTCACTGTAGAATTATAAATCTTTGTTTCTCCCACAAAAATCGGTTTATCTTCTGGCAGATTCTTAGTAAGCTCTGAGAATTTTACAACAATCTGCCAGTCAATCTGAATTTTTCTCACAGAAGATTTATTTTTCGTTGGAAGAAAACCTCCTTCACCTTTATAATCCCAGGTTTTACTAATCGATAACGTCTGTCTGGCAAAATCAAAATCCGCAGGCGTAATTGCAAGAGCTTCCGAAAACCGCATCCCTGTCTTTGCCACCAATAAAATAAACCAGTCCCAGTTTACCTCTTCTCGAATATCAAGGTGTGCAATTAATGTATGTAATTCAAACTGATTCAAATACTTTATTTTTTTTGTTCTGGGAGATTTTCCCTTGATGATTGCCTTTCTAGTAGGATCTCTCTCTATCATCCCTTCATCTACTGCATCTAGAATAGCGCCTTTCAACTGATGATGGAAGTCCAATGTTGTCTGTCTTTCATGCTCTTTTGCATAGTCATTCAGCAATTTCTGATAAGCAGTCCTGGTGAGTTCACAAACCTTCAACTCCGGAGCAAGTTTTTCTACCCATTTCTGCGTCATCAGATACTTTGCCATCGTGGCATCCCTGATTGCACCTTTTTTGTACACTTCAATCCACTGTTTATAGTACTCATAAAATAATTGCATTTTGTCTGTTTCCTGTTGCATAAGTTTATCTTCCTTTCCCGAATCACTTACGCTGATACAGACAATTAATCACCTATTATTTTCTTATGCAACACTGATCAGAGGTTTAATTTCTTCATCTAATGTTTTCTTTAATTCTGCCATACACTTCGCATAATATTTGAATTTTGGAAGTGCCTTTTCTTGTACGGATTTATAACTCTGATAGTCAATTGTTGCTTTGATCACACTTTCGTTTGGTATTTCCCCGTTTCTGTAATGAAGAGCCGCATACATAACATCTTCTTTCGATGCGTACCAAGTCACACAGAAATCAGAGATTACCTTTTCAATGCAATCACGTTTCATGTTTTCCACAATATTTAAGATAGACTGACCCTTATATTTGTTTTCATCTTCCTCAATTTCACTAACCAGATTCGTCATAATCTCGGCTACCTTTGGATTATCTTTCCGCATTTCATCAATATACTGTTTCACTTCATCAATCTGTTTTTGACGTTCTTCCGGAGATATCGCTTCTGCATCTTCATCTGGTGTTACAATATTCTGGATCAGATTGATAATATACTCATAATCAATCTTGGTACTGCTGTATGCCATCAATTCATAATCGACGTCTATCGTTTCATCTTCCGGTGGTTCGTTCCCGGAATCGTCTCCACCTTCTGCTATTTTTATTTCTTCTACAGCATTTTTATAAACTCCGGCATATTTATCGTATTCCTCTTCTGTAATGCCATACTCCTCAAGCATACTGTCATCATACTGGGTAAATGATTTGAGCTGAGCAAATAATCGGTCAAAGGTCTGAAATATCTTGACAAACACTTTTTTCTCTTTGATTGACATCGGTGTTACTTCTTCCGGTGTTTCTGCTGATACTCTTAACGCTGCCAACGATTTACGAAATGCAGGCTCTACTTCATCCCATTCTGCCAGCAACGCTGTCTCTGTACTTCCCGCAGAATACAATTTCACTGCGTTGTCAACACTTTCCTTAAATAACTTTGGTGCCTGAAAGTTACAATCTGTCCATATGTCTTATTGGTGTCATAAATACGGTTAGTTCTTGAAAAAGCCTGAATCAGATCATGCGGTCCCATAGGCTGACGATCAATAAAAATCGTAGACATACATGGTGCATCAAAACCTGTAAGCAGCCTGTCTACCACAATTACCAGATCCAGCTGTTCATTCCTGCTCTTAAATTTTGCATCTTTTCGTGCTAATCGTTTATTCAAGTTTCCATTATATCCCTGAATCTGTGAAAGCTCATACTTTGTACCAAACATCTGATTATAATCATCTAGTGATTTCTGCATCTTTTCCTGGTTTACGTGGGAACCTTCTTCATTTTCTGTTACGGAATAAGTAATTGCAAACTTCGGAAAATCCGGAAGCACCTGTCTGATTTTCTCATCGATTTCTAATGATGTTTCTCCATTTTTTCACCTTGGTCAGGAGTTCGTAATACTTCTGTGCTATCTGGATGGAACTTGTTGTCAGAAGTCCTTCATATGTCTTCCCTTTTCCATTCTGAAATCCCAGCTTGTGATAGGATTTGTTCAGGATGATATCTAATACCCGGAGCATATGGGTCTCATTGTCGTATGCACTGGCATCTGTCTCATCTGTAATATTTTTCGGACCATTATGCTCTACCTGGAAGCCAAGTACAGCATTATCATGAATCGCATTCTGGATCGTATATTTATGAAGACGTTTTCCATATAATTCTTCTGTAGTACGAGCTAAATCCCCCATCTGTGGATACGGATTTTCAGCAAACCTGGGTGTTCCTGTAAATCCATACCAAAGTGATCTTCCGAAAAAGCGTTCTAGTTCACGCTTTGTTTTTGGAGTAACTGCTCTGTGACATTCATCTACGACAAAAGCAATTTTCAGGTTTTTAATCTTGTTGTATTCAGATGTTCCTTCCTGTAATCTTTTGCTAATCAGAATCTGCATTTTTTGAATTGTTGTAACGATTACCTGACGATCATCAGATTTTAATTTCTTTTTCAGATCATTCACATTGTCAGTCTCATCCACATCTACCAGATCATTATTTGCATATGCCTGAAATGCCATGGTTGTCTGTGCGTCCAGATCTTTTCGATCAATCAAAAAATTGCTTTATCAATCGCCGGAATATCCATCAGTAAATTTCTGGTTGCCTTATAAGAAGTAAGCGTCTTTCCGGAACCTGTTGTATGCCATACATACCCGGATTTTCCTGTCCTCGAAGCCTCCCTTATAGATTCAATTGCATGAATCTGATATGAACTGAGCAAAATCAGCCTTCTGGCATCTTCATCCAGAACTGTGTATCTGGCAATCATTTCATGGGCTTCCGGAATCCGAAGAACATTCTTTGCAAAATCAATATAATCAGCCACCGGATTATTCTCTGTATCTACCCATCCACTCATAAATTTTGGATTTAACTCTGTATCACTTGCTTGCAGCAAAGTATTTCGTATCTACTCCATTGCTGATCACAAACATCTGAACAGCCGAAAAAATACCCGTAAACTTCCCCTCACTGATATACTTTTTTATCTGATAAAAAGCATCCATGTAAGAGTGCTGTTTATTCTTCAACTCAATATGTATCATGGGAAGCCCATTAATCATAAGAGTTACATCAAATCTTCTGTCCCTTGCAACCGTAGTGATATCATCGTCTTTTAATGCATTATATTGGTTAATAACTTCGTAAACACTGCTTCCACCTGCAATGTGTTCATGATTCATCACAACTAAATGCAATTTTTCTGTATCCCTTTGCACATGAACCATTGCCTTCCCATTTTCACCAACCAGCCATTCACCAGCTTTATAGAACGAAGAAAACTGTAGCTGGTTCTTAACCTGTTCAAACTCTGCATCAGACAAAGGCTGTCCATCTAGACGTGCTTTATTATTCTGCTCTAGAATGTATCTAAAATTTTGCCAAAGATCTTCCTCAGTCTTTAAATCTTCACGGTAAGTCCATTGGGACTCTCCAAAAACTAGCTGTTCTATTAATTTATCTTCTATTACTTTCTCTAATTCTGGCATTTTCTTTTTTCTCCTGGTATGATGTAGTCATAGACCAATAAGGTCATCCACATCATATTCTCTAATCTATAT
>VOFH01000120.1_pt1 | contig 71718 bp, 93 predicted proteins | sample 5384091 | NCBI WGS metagenome assembly VOFH01 (sample SAMN12384727, study PRJNA508395) | human gut metagenome | isolation source: healthy gut G | host: Homo sapiens | reverse complement strand
TCAGTGGCGCGTTCAGTTACGTATTGCTCACATGGGCCCTGTTCAGCTTTCAAGGCGAGAGGCTCGCGCGAGTGGCCGCGCGGCGCTCACGTGACGACGGGCCGCCGCCGACACGCTCGCCCCTCGTAATCGTTGGCCGTCGGCGCGTCGTCCGCCGCGGAGATCCCGCACGCGGCCCGCTCTATGCGACGCAACGCGCGCATAGCCGTGAAGCTGACCTTCGAGGTCGCCCCTCGGGCTCGAGCGCCCTCGAGCAAAACCCAGCACGCGCGTCGTCCACGGCAAAGGCCCTCCAAGCGCGCCGAAGCGCCGACGGAGTCGGCGAACGCGCGATCGCGCAGCCCTGAGAGCAGATCGGGGGTAGACGCTTGACCACCTCCACCCTGCCCTTGCACTCGAAAAGCTCCCCGACGAGGCTCCTCGCACCGGGCAGAGAACCGATCGATCCTGGATCTTGCCGTAGTCGAACGTCCGCATGACGACCTCCTCCGGCGACCCCCGCGCCGCCATCCGCAAAAAAACCTTTCTGCCCGTATTATGCACAAACGCGCATGTCGATTGGGCAGATTAAGGCGAGAAAGCCGGAATGATCCGCGTTCGAGACAATTATCGCGACGCGCACGTGATTAAATGAAGCCTGGGTAGAGCGCGGACTCACCCGCGCCCCTCATCGCGAAAAAGAGGAGGAATGCCATGGCAAAGCAACTTGTCGTCGACCCGAAACGGTGCGTTTCGTGTCGCACCTGCGGAGCTCGTCTGCTCGTTTCAGCACCACGGCGAGTTCAATCCCCGCCTGTCGAACGTCAGCGTCTTCGCCTACGAGCATGCTGCGGTCACCGTGCCCGTCATGTGCCTGCAATGCGAGGAAGCATGCTGCAAGGAAGTCTGCCCCACGGGGCACTCACCCGCAACGAAGACGGCGTCATCGTCCACGACGAGAGCAAATGCATCGTATGCAAGATGTGCGTGAGCGCATGCCCGCTCGGCAACATGGCGTTCTCGCCGCGCACCCGCAAGGTGTTCAAATGCGACATGTGCGGAGGCGATCCGCAATGCGCCCTGTTCTGCCCGACGGGCGCCATCCTCCTCGTCGATCCCGCGAGGTACCCGAAAAGCAACTTGCCGCCGACAGGCTCAAAGCAGCATGGTAGGGGCCTAACATGACTACCAAAACGGCTGGATCGGACGCATCCTGCGCGTGAACCTCACCGACGGCACGGTGAAGCGCGAGCCTCTCAACATGAAAGACGCCCACGACTACGTCGGCGCGCGGCCTGGGAACCAAGTACTACTGCGACGAGGTCGATCCGACGATCGACCCGCTTTCCCCGAGAACAAGCTCATCTTCATGACCGCCCGCTCACCGGCACCGCCGCGACGTCCGCCGGACGCTACGAAGTCGTCAGCAAGGCACCGCTCACCGGGCACCATCGGAGCCGCGAACTCGGGCGGCATGTTCGGAGCCGAGATGAAATACGCAGGCTACGACGGCTTCATCTTCGAGGGCGCCGAGACGCCCGTCTACCTCTACATCAACGACGACTTCGTCGAAATCCGCGACGCAACGCATCTGTGGGGCAAAACGCCCACGAGACCACCGACGCGCTCGTCGAGGAATGCGGCAAGGTGCGCGTGTCGTGCATCGCGGAACGGGCGAGCGCGGCATGCTCTACTCCGCCATCATGAACGACAAGAACCGCCCGCCGGCCGCGGAGGCCTCCGGAGCCGTCATGGGATCGAAGAACCTCAAGGCAATCGCGGTGCGCGGCACCGGCAGCGTGCGCGTCGCGCGCCCCGAGGGCTTCCTGCGCGAGATGTCGAAGGCGCGCTCCATCGTTCAGGCGCACCCCGTGACAGGCTCGGGCCTTGCCGCCTACGGCACCGAGATCCTCGTCAACATCATCAACGAGGTGGGCGGCCTTCCGCTGCACAACGCGCGCGACGGCTCGGTGTTCGCCCGCGCCGACGAGACGTCGGGCGAGAAGCCTCGGACACCTATCTCGTGAAGAACCAAGGCTGCTTCGGATGCTCGATCGCATGCGGACGCGTCACGCGCATCCCCGAGAGTCCCCGTACGCGGGCTTCGGCGAGGACCCGAGTACGAGGCGGGCTGGAGCTTCGGCGCCGCCTGCGGCGTCGACGACCTTGCGGCCATCGTCAAGTCGAACTGGCTCTGCAACGAGTACGGCATGGATCCGATCACCCTGGGATCGACCATCGCCTGCGCGTGCGAGCTCTACGAGATGGGCGCGATTCCCGAGTCAGACGTGGAGTTCCCCATCCGCTTCGGCGATCCCGAGACCATGGTGCGCCTCGTGGAGATGACGGCGAAAGACGAGGGCTTCGGCAAGATGATCGCGCTCGGCAGCTACCGCATGGCCGAGCATTACGGCCATCCCGAGCTTTCGATGAGCGTGAAGAAGCAGGAGATGCCCGCCTACGACGGCCGCGCCATTCAGGGCATCGGCCTTAGTACGCGACTCGAACCGCGGCGGCTGCCATGCGCGGCTATGATCAGCCCCTGAAGTGCTCGGCTTGCCCGTGAAGACCGACCCGCTGAAGACCGAGGGCAAAGGCGCGCTGCTCAAAACCTTCCAGGACCTCACCGCGCTTTGCGACTCCACGGGCATGTGCCTGTTCACCACGTTCTCGATCGGCTGCCTGAGATCGCGGGACAGTATCGCGAGGCAGTCGGCAGCGACAGGACCGACGAGGAGATCCTGCTGAAAGGCGAGCGCATCTGGAACCCTCGAGAAGCGTTTCTAACATCGCCGCCGGCGTCGAGAAGGACACGCTGCCGCCGCGCCTTCTGCGCGAGGAGCTGCCGAGCGGGCCTGCGAAGGGCAAGGTCGTCGAGCTTCAAACCATGCTCGCCGATTACTACGCCGCGCGGATGGACCGACGAGGGCGACCCGACGCCCGAAAAACTCGAGGAGCTCTCCCTCGCCTAGCGGCGGGACGCACCTCGATCCCCGATGCAAGCGGACGCGACCTCGCGCGCGTCGGAAAACGGCAATCGTCGCCCAGTCGACCCCGCCTCATGCAGGCGCAGGGGCGACTGGGCGCTCGCATTCGCAAGGAGGCGTCATGCTGGTCAAATTTTTCGCCACCTACCGCAAAATAGCGGGTACCACCTCGATCGACGTCGAAGCGCCCTCCGACGTGATGGCGCTTCTGCGAAGCCTCAGCGAAAGATGGCCTGCGTTTCGCGACCTGTTCCTTTGACGAAACGGGGACGAGAATCGGCGACGACGTCATCGTGATGGTCAACGGAAGGCACTATCGAGCACCTCGACGGCGAGCGCACGGCCCTCGAAGACGACGATCGGGTCGCTTTGACCCCGCTCGTCGCAGGAGGATGAGCGCATAAGCCGTCAACCGCCCGAAAGACCGCGATGAACGAGAAACGAGGGATCATGGTAACAACGGAAAGGATCGGCGAGATCGTAAGCGCCTACGCCCCGACAGGCGCTACGCGCTCGCGGTCATGCAAGATCTGCAGCACGAGTTCAACTACGTCCCCAAGGAGGGCCTCGAGCTGCTCGCGAAGCACATCGGCTGCCCCCGGCGCAGCTTTACTCCATGGCGACGTTTTACAAGGCTTTGTCGCTTAAGCCGAAAGGCGAGCACATCATCAAGATCTGCAACGGCACCGCCTGCCACATCAAAGGATCGATGAACCTCGCCGCGAGCCTCAAACGCGAGCTCGGCATCGACCCCGGCCAAACCACCCCCGACGGCATGTTCTCCATCGAGCTGGTCAACTGCCTGGGATCCTGCGCGCTCGCGCCCGTCATGTTGGTGGACGGCGTCTACCATAACAAGCTCAAACCCGATGACGTGGGACGCATCATCGAGCGGTACGCAAAGCGCCGACGTCGCCAAGGGCGACGGGACCGAGGAGGTGAGATGATCATGTCCGAGAAGACCACCCTGCTCGTCTGCTGCGGCACCGGGTGCATCGCGGGAGGGGCCCTCGAGGTCGCCCGCGCGCTCGAAGACGCCATCGCGTCGGCGGGCTCCCAGGCGCACGTCGAGCTCGACGTCAAGCGATGCGGGTGCTCGGGAGAATGCGAGAGCGGCCCTATCGTGCGCGTCATGCCCGACGACATCATGTACTACCACGTCAAACCGAAAGACGCCGACGCCATCGTCGCGTCGATCGGAGGCGAGCCCGTCGGCAAGCTTTTACACAAACGCGACGGGAAGACCTTCCTGCGCATGCAGGAAAACCCCTTCTACGCAGGGCAGACGAAGATCGTCTTGAAAAACGTCGGCGTCATCGACCCCTCAGCCTCGAGGACTACGAAAGCGTCGGCGGGTACGAGGGCTTGCGCCGCGCGTTGAGCATGACCCCCGACGAGATCATCGCGGAGGTGGAGGCGAGCGGGCTGCGCGGCAAGGGCGGCGCGGGCTTTCCCACCGGGCGCAATGGCGCACGGCCGCAGGCTACGACAACTTCCCCAAATACATCGTGTGCAACGGCGACGAGGGCGACCCCGGCGCGTTCATGGACGGATCCATCATGGAAGGGTGCCCCACGCCGTCATCGAGGGCATGATTATCGGAGCTTTGGCCATAGGCGCCGAAGAGGGCATCCTCTACATCCGCGACGAGTACGCGCTCGCACGACCATATCCAGCACGCCATCGACGACGCCATGCGCGCGGGCATCCTCGGCGACAGCGTCCTGGGCACCGAGCACAAGCTCCACCTCCTCGATCGTGCGCGGCGGCGGCGCCTTCGTCTGCGGCGAGTCGACGGCGCTCATGGCCTCCATCGAAGGCCGCGTCGGCGAACCCCGCGCCAAGTACATCCGCAGCGTCCAACGCGGGTTGTTCGATCAACCCACCGTGCTCAACAACGTCGAGACGCTCGCCTCCGTCCCCGTCATCCTGCGCGAAGGGGCGAAGGCCTATGCGAGCATCGGAACGGAGCGGTCGAAGGGAACCAAGGTGTTCGCGATGGTCGGCAAGGTCAAGCACACCGCCTGTCGAGGTTCCCATGGGCACCACCTGCGCACGCTCGTCTTCGACATCGGCGGCGGCATCGCGGGAGACCGCCCGTTCAAAGCCATCCAAACGGGCGGCCGTCGGGCGGATGCATCCCCGAGTCGCTGCTCGATTTGCCCGTCGACTTCGACACGCTCGTCGAATACGGCGCCATGATGGGATCGGGCGGCATGATCGTCATGGACGACCGCCCTGCATGGTGGAAGTGGCGCGCTACTTACGTCGACTTCCTCTGCGAGGAAGCTGCGGCAAGTGCACGCCTTGCCGCGAGGGACTGCGCCAGATGAGGGCCATCCTCACCGACATCTGCGAAGGCCGCGGACGGGAAGGCGACATCGAGCTGCTCGAGCGCATCTGCAACACCATGCGCGACGCATCGCTTTGCGCGCTCGGCAAATCGGCGGCGAACCCCGTGCTGACCACCATCAAGTTCTTCCGCGACGAGTACATCGCCCACATCCGGGAGCATCGATGCCCCGCGGGCGTCTGCCCCGCCCTGACGAGGTTCGCCATCGACGCCGACGCCTGCACGGGCTGCGATCTGTGCGCACGGTCGTGCCCCGTCGACGCCATCTCGGGCGGACGCAGGGAGACGCACGTCATAGACGCCGACGCGTGCATCGCCTGCGGCAGCTGCCGGGAGGCGTGCCGCTTCGACGCCGTGCTGACCGAAGGGAGGAAGGCATGAGCACCATCAACCTCACCATTGACGGCGTAGCGTGCACATGCGAGCGCGGCGAGTTTCTCTACGACGTCGCCAAGCGCAACGGGATCGACATCCCCGTGCTGTGCCGCTCGAACGCGTTCGAGGATCATCGGGCGTGCTGCCGCATATGCATCGTCGAAGTCGAGATACGCGGGCGCGTGAAAGTCGTGACCTCGTGCGTGTACCCTGTCGAGCAGGACTGCATCGTCCGCACGAACACCGACCGTATCCGCGAAGAGCGAGCCGTCGTCATGGCGCTGCTGCTCAAAAAGAGCGCCCGAGTCGGAGACGATGCGCTCGATGGCGAACAAACTCGGAGCCGGCGACGGGTTCGAGCGGCTCGTCACGCTCGACGGCGAGAAATGCATCCTATGCGGACTGTGCGTCCAGGCGTGCGACAGCCTGGGGACGGGAGCGATCAGCACCGTGGACCGCGGGTGCGAAAAGCGCGTCGACACGCCCTACTCCGACCCTTCGCTCGACTGCGTCGGATGCCTGAGCTGCGCGAACGTCTGCCCGACGGGGGCCATCGCCTACACGCAGACCGACTCTGAGCGCACCATCTGGAACCGCACGTTCAAACTCGTGCGCTGCCCTTCGTGCGGGCGGCTGATGGGCACCGAGGGAGGCCGTGGGCGGCAGCGGCCGAAAAAGCGCACGTGGACGCGCCGCGCGTTTGCGACGAATGCCGCAAAGAAGACGATCGCCGATTCGATGATGCACGCGTACCGATACGTGTAGCCCCCCTCGGAAGGGGCGCGGGCGCTTCGCGAACGCGCCCCTTCCGCCGAAACGCACGGGCCTTCGCGAACGCGCCCCTGCGACCGAGCGCATCCGCATGCTCCACCCCGAAACGAGGATCTCATGACAACCGAACCCCGCCCGAGCGCCGAACGCCCCTTCGACGCGCGCGCAGCTCGTTACGCTCGCAACCTCAACTCCCTCACGATCGACGACATCGAGCGCCTCCACGACGCGCGCGTGCTCGTGGCAGGATGCGGAGGGGCTCGGCGGGCATGTCATCGAATGTCTGGCTCGCGTGGGCGTCGGCTCGATCGCAGCGCTCGACTACGACACGTTCGACGAGACGAACCTCAACCGGCAGCTGCTCGCAACCGAGCGGACCATCGGCGCGAACAAGGCGGAGGCCGCGCGGGAGCGCGTCCCCAGGTGAACCCCGATGTTCAGGTGACCTGCAAAAACATCATGCTCGACGAGCGCAACCGCAACCGATCCTGACCCGCGACGTCGACTGCGTCGTCGACGCGCTCGACAACGCGCACGCGCGGTTTCTGCTCGCCCGGGCGGCGGGCGAGGCGGGCGTGCCTCGTTTACGGCGCGGTCGCGGGTGGTACGGGCAGGTGTGCACCGTCTTTCCCGCGACGCCTCCTCGCCGTCGTCTACGGCGCCGTCGAAGGAAAAGCGCCCATGTCGCAGAGAGGCGTTCTCGCGCCACCACCGCAGCCTGCACCGCGGCGTTTCAGGCGTCGAGACGGTGAAGGTCCTGTTGGGAACGACGACCTCATCCGCAACCGGCTGCTGATAGACATGCTGTTCGGCTCATGCGACGATATGGGACATCGCGGGCTGACCCCGCCACCCGTCACGAAAAGGATCGTTTTGCAGCAGCACCATTCGGCAATCAGAAGGGCGAACGCTCGTCGCCGCCGCATTGACGGCGTTCTTCCTCGCTCACGCCCTCCTCGGCACGCTCACGCTCTGTTCCTCGATGCGGACGCCCCGCGATCGTGGTATGGGCCTTCGCTCTCGCGGCGGCCGTCCACATGATCTTGTGCCTGATCACCAGCAAGCCTCATGCTGACGGACACGGTGCGCCCTCCGAGTCGGAAAAAAGAAGAACCACCTTTGGCTGAAGTGGGCGTCGGGAGTCGCGCTCGCGGCATGCGCGATCTTCCACGCTCTGAAACTCGACGCCCCGTTTGAGTGGTTCATCGTCGTCGTGCTCGCGCGCTGCTCGCCTGGCACGTTTACATCGGATGCAAGTCGCTCGCACGAGACCTCGACATGCCCTGCGGGTCGAAAACCGCCCCCCTGCGCGTCGCGATCATCGTCGTGAGCTTTTGCATCAGCCTGGCCGCCGCGGTCTCGCTGGCGCCCGCATCGTAACCGCGTGCCCGATCTTTTGCGGATCGGACGTTGGCCGAGGCGTCTGGCCCTCAAACCCGTCTTTCACCCGATAAGCCTCAAACCCCGCTTGAAGCGACGGACCCGATATACGAAAAGGCTGAAACGGATGTTTCCAGCCTAAAAATCATGGTGGTCGCTACAGGATTTGAACCTGTGACCCCCGCCGTGTGAAGGCGATGCTCTCCCGCTGAGCCAAGCGACCAATTGCAAACTGTATCTAACGGCGTTTGGATATATTAAAGGGAACAACCTCGCGCGCAAGAGCCCAATTCGCGAAAAATTACGGCGGCTGCATCGAAACCTGAGGCACGATGACGGTCGGAACCTTCAAAGTTGAGAAGCACGCTGTGGCACACCGAGCCGAAAAGCGCACGGCCCAACGCGTTGCGGGAATGGGTCCCCCATGACGAGCATCTTCTTCCCCACGCTCCGCTCGATCAGCCCCCTGCTCGCCGGCGTCGCCTCGACGGCCTCCCCCTCGCGACGAGACCGGGATGCTGGACCGACAGCGAGGCGATTCGGGCGTCGAGGGCGCGCTGAAGCTGGTCGCCGTAGGTCTCCCGGCGCCGTCGTGGCGCACGTCGGAATGAGAGAACAGCGGAGGACGATCCCAAGACGACACCATCTCGAGCGCGCAGCCTTCGCGCAACGCCTCGACGCCGAACGCGATGGCGCATTCGCTGGCGCCGTCGGGTCCGATTCCCACCAGGACGCCGTCGCCTTCAGCTTCCTCGCTCCAATCGGCCGGAACGATCGCGCACGGGACGTCCACCGAGACGGAGACCTTTAAGGCCTCTTCGCCCCCGCCGAGGGTCTCGCCGACCGTCGCGCCGTGATGAGAGCTCATGACCACCATGTCGTGGCCCTCGGCCGCCTCGACGAGCTCGTCGATGATCGATCCTCCACCACGCGCATGGTCGTTCGAGCTCGGGATAGCGCTGCTCGACCCGAAGCTTCGAGAGCCCCAGAACCCTCTCGGGCTATCTCGCGCATGTCGTCGACCCGTAATCGAGGACGCGCGCGACGCCTGGATCGACAACGGAGAGCATCGTCAGGCTCGCCCCGTCTCCCTCGCCCGCCGCGCAGCCCACCCAAAGCGCGATCGCTGCGGTCGCTTCCATCAACGCCAACGAGATAACGCGTCATGTCAAACACCTCCATCGCTTCGTGCGAACATCATCCGCCGCCCATGGGGCGAGCGCACCCAACGCCCGCGCGTCAGGTGCGCTCCGATAACGCAAACGGCGCGCACTCTCAGCGCGCGCCGTCTCCGCTAGGCGATCCGATCCCCCGCTCCGGGACCCGATTTCGAGGTGTACACCTCGTCGACGTGGACGAACACGCCGCCTTTCGCCTTGATGGGCAAGCCCATCCCCTCAAACGCCGCGTTCACCCACGAGGCGTTCTCCTCGAACCCGAGCCCTCGTTCACGTAGCGCGCCGTGCCGTGAACCTGGTAGGCGCCGTCGTCGTTGTAGAACAGGACGGACACCTTCGCGTTTTCGAGTACGTTCGCGAGCGTCTTTTGAAGAACTGATCGGACAGGTAAATCGTCTCGTCGTCGAGTATCTTCTTCATGCCGACGATGCAGGTGTTGGGTTGGGCGTCAGGCGTTGCCGTCGCGAACGTCACCGTGCCGACCGCGTTGAAGACATCCTGAACTTCCTTGGGCATACGAGCCATGGCATCTCCTCCCTCGGAAAGGTCACCCCGGAACACGCGCCGAGGTGTTCGCTTGGCTCCATTGTAGTCCCTTTTGCGCGATTATTGGACTCACTCATATATACTATCTCGATGGGTTTGAGAAAACGAGTTACGAGCGCCGATGCGCTCCGGACGAAATCGGGAAAGGCTGCATGCGATGAGCACCGAAACCATGAGCGACACCTTTAACGCCTCCAAGAAGATCAGCGACGAGATCAAGGCCGATCTGGCCGTGCACCCAGAGAAATACACCATGCTCACGGGCGACCGCCCCACGGGGCGCTTGCACATGGGCCACTACTTCGGCACCATCCGCGAGCGCGTCAAGCCTCAGAACGCCGGCGTCACCACCCGCATCATCATCGCCGACTACCAGGTGATCACCGACCGCGACACCACCGAGCATATCGCCGACAACGTCCTCAACATGGTGATCGACTACCTGGCCTGCGGCATCGACCCCGAGAAAACCATCATCTTCACCCACTCCGCCGTGCCCGCCCTAAACCAGCTCATGCTCCCCTTCCTGTCGCTCGTCACCGAATCCGAGCTCATGCGCAACCCCACAGTGAAGGCCGAGCAGGAGGCCTCGGGCCACGCGCTCACGGGGCTGCTCCTCAGCTACCCGGTGCACCAGGCCTGCGACATCCTGTTCTGCAAGGGCAACGTCGTGCCCGTCGGCAAGGACCAGCTGCCCCACATCGAGCAGACCCGCCAGATCGCCCGCCGCTTCAACGAACGCTATGGACAGGTGTTCCCCGGAGCCGCACGGTCTTTTTGACCGACGCGGTTGAGATCCCCGGCCTCGACGGCCGCAAGATGTCGAAGAGCTACGGCAACGCCATCGCCCTGTCGGCCACGGAGGAGGAGACCGCCAAGCTCATCAAGAAATCCAAGACCGACTCCGAGCGCTTCATCACCTTCGACAAGGAGGCGCGTCCGGGCGTGTCGGCGCTGCTGACCACGGCGGCGCTGTGCACCGCCGCACCGAGGTCGAAATCGCCGAGGAAATCGGCAACGGGGCTCCGGCACGCTGAAGAAGTACGTGACGGAAGCCGTGAACGACTATCTCGCCCCCATCCGCGCGCGCCGCGCCGAGCTCGAGGGGCGACATGGCCTACATCCACGACGTGCTCGCCGACGGCAACCGCCGCGCTAACGAGATCGCCAACACCACCTTGGACGAGGTGCGCGAGGCCATGGGCATGGTGTACTAAGCAGCCGGATTCACCTCACGACATGCGCAGCAAAGAAATAGCCGATCTTGCGGGCGTCACGGTCAGGACGCTTCGCCATTACCACAAGATCGGCTTGCTGCATGAGCCGAAGCGCGCGGAGAACGGATACTGCGAATACGCGGTGGACGACCTCATCCGCCTTCTCCGCATCAAAACGCTTGCATCGCTGGGCTTTTCCCTCGAGGACATCGCCTCCATGCTCGAAGACGAAGAAGCCGGCGGGCAAAGCGTCACCTACGACGAGAAGCTCGAGGAACTCGACCGCGAGCTCGCCTCGCAGATCGAGCGCCTCGAGGAGCAGCGTCGCACCGTCGCGCGCCTGCGGGCGGAGGGGATCTCGCCCGACATCCCGTTGCGCGCGAGCAGGTCATGCGCAAGCTCGCCGACGCCCGCCTCCTCGAGCATGGAGGAGGTCGACAAAACGAGCCTTCTACTCGCCGCGCATCTTTACGCAGACGAGGATTTCAGGGAAATCGACAGCTTCTGCACCGCGTTGGCCGAGCGCGATCTGGTCAAAGACTACCAGCGCGCCTCGAAGCTCCTCGAAAACCTCGACGAGGATTCAAGCGCCGCCGAGCGCGAGCAGGCGGAAAGCGAGATGGTCGAGCTTTTTAAGCAAGGTCATCGACTGCTTCGACGTGAAGAACTGGGATCGCCCCACCACCGAAGCCGAGAAGATCATCGACGAGTACGCCCAGGAAGCGCTCAACCCCGTTCAAGACCATGTGGCGAACCGCATACTCGACATCATGTATGAACGAATTATGGAGCGATCGCAGTCGAGCCGCTGATATGCGACGAATTCATTGACCACGACGTTACGTCATAGTTTTACCTTTCTTCCCGTACAGAGAAGAAAGGATCCCCCGTGAAGAAAACCCACGCAGCCCTTCGATTCCTCGCCTCGAGCGCGCTTTCGCTTCTCGGCAACTCGGTCGCAGGCGTCGCGCTGCCGCTCATACTGCTGGCGACCACAGGCGACGCCCTCGCCGCCGGCACCTTGGCGCTCATCTGCTCGGTTCCCCAGCTGATCATCGGCGTCGCCGGAGGCGCTATCCTCGATCGGGTGAACCGCCGCAACGTCTCCATCGTCTCCGACGTCATCTCCGCCGCCTCCATCGCGCTGCTTCCCGTCGTCGACATGATCTGGGGACTTAATTTCTGGTGGTTCGTCGCGCTCGGCCTCCTCGGCTCGATCGGCGACATCCCCGGCATGACGGCGCGTGACGCCATGTACCCCGCCGTCACCGAGTACGACGGCGTCGACATGCAGCGCTTCCTCGGGTTCTCCCAGTCGATAGAGTCGATGGTCACCATCGCAGGCCCCGCACTCGCCGCGATGCTCATCAGCTTCATAGGCAACGTCGAAGCGCTGTGGTTCACCGCCGCGATGTCGTTCTCCGCCGCGCTCGTAACCTGCACCATCCCCGAAAAGTCGACAAGGTCGCCCATGCCGAGCACCTGAGCGCACGGGAGGGGCGGGGCTGGTGAGGCAATCGCTGCATGCTCTGCGCACGGGCATGCACGTTCTCTTCCGCAGCGACGGCGTTCTCTGTGCCTCCGTGTCGCTCTCGCTCGGCATCGTGATAATCCTCGGCAGCTTCCAGGGCCTCGTCCTGCCCGTGTTCTTCACCGAAACCGGCGAGCCGGCGCTGCTCAGGTTCACGCTCTCGGCGATGTCGGCGGGGATGCTGGCGGGATCGCTCGTCTACTCCGCCCTCACGCACAAGGTCAGCCGTCGCACATGGTACGTCGCGTCGTTCATCGGCATGGGCGCAGGCGTCGCCGTCGTCGGGCTGTTCCCTCCCTACCCGATCATGCTCGCAGGAGCGCTGCTCCTCGGATTCTCGGCAGGACCGACCTCCGCGCTGCTGGGCTTTTCATGCTCGACCGCGTGCCCGACGCCTCGCGCGGCAGCGCCTTCGGCACGCAGAACTCCATCACCATGGTCGCGGCGCCCGTAGCCGTGTTCGCCACCTCGACCCTGGTCAGCGGACTCGGCACGGCCAACGCAGCCCTCGTGCTCATCGCGGGCTGGATCGTCCTCACCGTCGTGGCGCTCACCATTCGACCGATGCGAAAGCTCGACGACGAGCCCGCCGCGACGTCTCAAGCCGCGCAGCCCGCCGCTGAGATCGGGGCCTAGGCAACCACAGGATCAAGCGTCGCCGTCGCCTCGCTCGGCATCCGATCGAGGGGCGAAGCCGCAGCGCCCCGCCCCTCTCGTCTGCGGCTCCGCAAGCGAGAGGGCGGGGCACCGCACGCATCCGCCCGCATCCCAACCCCGGGCGTCCACCCGCTCGATACGGCACGGAACGGTCTTGAGCAGCGGAAAACCCGTCACCTCGTCGCACTCGTCAAGCGAGGTGAGCGCGTTGGCGCTGCCGTCCCTCCATGCAGCGGGCATGAACGAGCTTCCGCCGCCGTGGGGTACATGCACGGCTCCCGTCGCCCTGCCGCCGACATGAGCCGCGTGCACGCCCTCCCCGAACGGCGTCACCACGCGCACCGCATCGCCTTCACCCACGCCGAGCGCGCGGGCGTCCGCCTCGGACAGCTCCGCGTAAGGCGAGGGCTCAAGCTTCGCCAGCGCGGGGATGTTCGCGCCGAACACGCCCATGCGGTTGTTGCTGCGAGCACCCGTGGTCAGCACCAGCGGATACGTCTCGCACTGCGCAGCCGACGCAACCGCGCAGCTCGCAAGGCCCGGCAACGGGTCGAACCCCGCCCTTTCCAGCACGGGCGAATAGATCTCGAACTTGCCGCTCTCCGTGGGGAAGCCCGGCTTCCCATCGGCGCGAAGCGCGCCCGTGCGGAACTTCCCGTACGTCCGCTCGCGCCGCTCGACCTGCGGTGGAGCGCCCGCCGAAAGCCATGCGGCAAGCTCGTCCTCGTCATGCGGCAAGCCCTCCCCCACGCCGAGAAGGCGCGCCATATCCGACAGCACGAGGATGTCGTTGCGAGCCTCGCCCGCAGGCGCGACCACGCGCGGCAGCACCTCCGAACCAACCGAAGACGTGCGCAAGCGCACCGTCTCGAACAGGGAGGCGGCGGGCAGCACCACATCGGCGAAACGCGTCTCCTCGGTGAAGAACCGATCGATCACCACCAAGCAGTCGAGCCTCTTATACGTCTCCCGCCACTTCCCCTCCTCGGGAAAAGAGCACGCGGGAGACCCGCCCACCACCAAAAGCCCGCGCACCGGATACGGGTCGTCTTCGAGCACCGAGCTCGGGAAGCGGCAGAACTGACCTTCGCCGCGAAACGCGTGGAACAGCGGGAACTCGCGCGCGCCCACGGGAGGCGCGCCTTCGGGCATTTCGAAGAAACGGAACCCTGATGCGCCGTAAGCGTCCAGGTACATGCCGCCCTCGACGTCGAGCTTCCCCGTGATGGCCCACAGCGTCTGGAGCGCACGTCCCGCCGCCACCGCGCCCGGCTGATACTCGACGCGCGTATAGGTGATGAGCGCTGCGCGATCGGTCGATGAGATGAGGTCGGCGAGCTTTTCGATGTCCTCGCACGAGACGCCGCAGCGCGCGCTGAGCCCTCGTCGAGCGAGGACACGCGGCGAACGAGCTGTTCGAAGCCCGCCGTGAACTCGCGCACGAACGTCTCGTCGTAGCGATCGCTCTCGACAACGCGCTTTATCAGAGCCAACGCCAGCGCCCCATCGCCTCCGGGCGTCAGCGGAACCCACCAATCGGCAAGCTCGCCGATCCCCGCGCGCCGCGGATCGACCACCACGACCCGCGCGCCGCGCCTGCGCGTTTTCGATATCTCGCAGCAGAAGCTGAGGCCCCTCCTCGGTCGCGGGGTTTTGCCCCCCACGACGACGATGTCGCTGCGCGCGACGTCGGGCACGATCTTAGACGCGGGAAGGCCCAGGCAGGAAACGGGAGCCACCACGTTCGAGGAGACGAAGCAGATCGACGCGCAGCTCATGTCGTTTCGCGATCCGAGACGCGAGAGCAGGGAACCGGGACCCTTGCCCAGACGCATCACGGGGTGCCCAGCACACCGCGGCCGAAATACGACGCCATGGCATGAGGGCCGCCCGCGTCCATCACGGAGCGCATGAGCTCGGCCGCCCGGCCAAGCGCCTCATCCCACGACGCCCGCCGAAGCTCGCCCGTGCCGGCATCGCGCACCGCCGGATGCATGATGCGCTGCTCTCCGTAAAGAGCATCGGGCGCGAACGCGCCGCGTGCGCAGAGCCTCCCGCGCTCTGAATCCGCATCCGCACGGACGCGTGCGATCCTGCCGCCTTCGACGGTCACTACCACATCGCACGCCCCTTGGCACATGCCGCATACCGCCCGCTTTTGCATACAGCCTCCTTCGCCGCCTTCCCTTACGACGAACTATACCCCCGACGACGCCCCTCTAGCCGACAAACTCCTCTCGCACGCGCCCGACTCGACGACCCAAAGCGCATCGACGCACGCCTTCAGAAACCGCGCGTCGTGGGAGACCAAAAAGCAAAGGCGCCGTCGTAGGCTGAAAGCGCACGTTCGAGAGCCTCGACCGAATGGAGATCGAGATGGTTCGTCGGCTCGTCCATCACCATGAGCGAACGCGACTCCATCGCGCCGCGCACGATCATGAGCTTTCGCGCCTCTCCCGCCGAAAGACCCGACGGATCCAGCATGCTCTCGGCGCGTGCGTTCAACTGAACGAGCATCGACGCCGCCCGACCGCGCTGAGAGTCGGAGAGCCCGTCAAGCCATGACCTCAGCTCGTCGACGGCGGCGCGGCTGAGCTCTTGGGGAACGTAGAGGACGTCGTCTGCCCCCTGTCGCGACTCGACCGCGCTCATCACGTGGCGCACCAGCGTCGACTTCCCGTGCCGTTGCGCCCGACGACGCCGATCTTCTCGCCCGCATCCACCCGCAGGTCCCCGAACGCGAGCATCCCGTCCCCGCACGCCACGGCCCCCGCAGGCACCTCCACCATCGTGCCGTGCGAACGGCGCACGTCTCCCGAACGAGACGTATCCGTCATAGCGCTTCTCGACGCGCAGCCCCGCCTCGTCAGCCCGCGCCTTGTCGGCCCGCGCCTCCATACGCCGCGCGAGCCTTCCCGCCTTGCCGTCCCGGCCCGTGAAGATCGCAAGGTCGATGCGTGCGCGAGCGTCGCTGTCTCGGGGTCGAGCCCCCGCTTGCTCCGACGCGCCGCCGTGCGCGAGGCCTTCTCCGCCCTGTCACGCGCTTCGGCCTCCAGACGCCTCGCGGTCTTCGCGGCGACGAGCTTGCGGTGCTCGGTCTCCGCGCGCTCCCGCAGCGCCTCCCCCTTCGCCCGCGAGTAATTGCCCGGCCGTATCGTCCATGCGCCGAACTCGCACATCGCGCAGTTCTCAGCCAGCTCATCGAGCAGATCGCGATCATGCGAGATCAAAAGGCCCACGCCCTTTGAACGCGCGAAGCGCCTCCACCAGCTGCCCCCCTGCACGCCGCATCCACATGGTTGGTCGGCTCGTCGAGCACAAAACATCGGGGGCGCGCCACAAAGCGACGGCGACCTGCACCTTTTTCTGCTCGCCGCACGACAACGAGGGGAAGCGCCAGAGCATGTCCTCCTCAACGCCGAGCTTCTCGCGAAGGCGACGAGCGTCCGGTCGTAATCGCAGGCGAACTCGAAGAGCATCTCCGGGTTCTTCGGCGCAATCCTGCGGGCAGATCACCGCCGAAGCGCACCCGAAGACGAATCCGGCGTCAGGGTGCAGCCGACCCGCGGCGACGGCGGCAAGCGTCGACTTGCCGCACCCGTTGTCGCCGACGATGCCCGTCCAACCTGCGGCGAACGTGAGGGTAACGCCCTCGAGCACCGCGCCGCTCGAACCAGGGTAGCGATATGAAACGTTATCGAGACGAAGAAACAAAACGGCCTCCCAACCTGAAGGCCATGCGACGAAGGCGCGCCGCGGCGCACGTCGGCCAGGTGCGCCCCCTCGAAAACGCAGATGCGGCGCACAGGGCGCTTGAAGGAAAAACCGGTTCGAATCGAGGAAGGGAAACGCGAGAAGACCGATCGGACGCTCCGCCGTCAGGCGGGTTCCGCGCAACGTCATCGCATGGCGTCGCTCGCGCTAAAGCGCTGAGCACGACATTACCTGAAACGTTGCTTAGAACTTCATCGATCACTCACCTTAAGAAGCGGATCCCGTCGGGTCCGCATGACGAAACGGCGGCATTCTAGCACGCTCGGCGAGCGAGGGCAAGCAGACAGCTCGACGACCGGGACGAAAACGACGCGACGAGGCGGCGGAATGCCGCAGGCAGGCCTCCCCTCCCCCGCAAACGTGTTACCCTACCAAGGTCAACACCTGTCCATTATTTTGAGGTGATCCCATGAAACACGCATTCGTCAACGCGACGGTTCTCGACGGAACGCGCGATATGCAGCCCCTGGCGAACCACGCCGTGCTCATCGAGGACGATCGTATCACCGCGGTCCTGCCGATGGAGGAAGACGTCGCTTCGGAAACCGAGCGCCTTGCATCGCAAGGTTTCGACGTCGTCGATCTCGGCGGGCGCTATCTCATGCCCGGCCTCATCAACCTGCACGTGCATCTGGCGGGCTCGGGCGCCCAAGAAGAAAGAGCAGGACAACGTCGCCGCCGTCAAGCTGGTGACGGCCAACCCCTCACGCGCGCGGTCGGCCACGCCATGGTGGCGAACTTCGCGAAAACGCAGCTGATGAGCGGCACCACCACCATCCGCACCGTCGGCGGCATCGCCGACTTCGACACGCGCATCCGCGACCTGATAGCCGACGGCAAAAGATCGGGCCGCGTATCCTCGCCTCGAACATGGCGGTCTCCGTCGAAGAGGGGGCACATGGCGGGCTCGCTCGCCCACATCGCGCACACCCCCGAGGAGGCACGGGCCTTCGTGCGCGCCATCGCCGAAGACGAGCCCGATCTCATCAAGATCATGATCACGGGCGGCGTGCTCGACGCGAAGGTGAAAGGGGCCCGGCAAGCTGCTCATGTCGCCCGAGATCGTCGCGGCGGCATGCGATGAAGCCCACAAGCTCCGGCCTCATCGTCGCAGCGCACGTGGAAAGCCCCGACGGCGTGCGCGTCGCGCTCGAAGGCGGCGCGGACACCGTCGAGCACGGCGCGAAGCCGGACGCCCGGATCATCGAGCTGTTCCGCGAGCGTAAAGCCGCGCTCGTCACCACGCTCTCGCCCGCGCTGCCGTTCGCGCTGTTCGACCGCGAGGTGAGCCATGCGACCGAGCTCTCCCAATACAACGGCGACATCGTGTTCCGCGGCATCATCGACTGCGCGAAAGCGTGCCTCGACGCGGGCGTGACGGTAGGGCTCGGCACCGACACCGCCTGCCCCTTCGTCACGCAGTACGACATGTGGCGCGAGCTGGCGTATTTCGTGCGCTACTGCGACGTGACGCCGTCGTTCGCCCTTCATACGGCGACGTGCGTGAACGCACGCATCGCGGGACTCGGCGACGAGGTGGGAACCGTCGAAGCGGGCAAGTGCGCAGATCTCATCGTCACGGCGGGCAATCCGCTCGACGACGTCAGCGCGCTGAGGCGCGTCGATATGGTGATGACGCGCGGAAAACTCGTTCGCGCGCCCAAAGTGAAGAAGATCGAAGCCTGCGAACGCGAGTTGGACAAGTTCATCTAACCGCCACGCGAACAGCGGGCGAGGACGTCCGCCCGACAATCAACTGAGCGGATCGAGCGCGCGTTCAAGACGTTCGATCCGAAGGGGCGGGGGACGCGTCGCGCGACCGCATCCCCGCCCCGCCCGCGTCCGATGCCGAAACGATGTCCGCTGATGCCGGCGACCACCTCGCGTGTCCCCCAACCCGCCCCGCGCGCGATGCTGAAACCCCGCCCACACCCGATGCCGAAACGCAGAGCCAAACAGGGATCACAGCAGCCTGAAAGCCAAGCTGCGCGCCGCCTTCTGCCGAGCTTCGCGGGGGTACCCCTTAAATTCAGGTAGTAGTCCAGCGCATCATCTTGCCGGGATCGAGCCCGCCCGTCTCGGCGGGGCGCAAACCGTCGCCGTTGCGCACGAAGTTCGACGCCGTCCAAAACCACTGCTCCGATTCCTCGCCATCGGCATCGGCGACGATCTTCGAAACGTAGCGCGTCCCGCTTTCCAACTGGTAGAACAGCAGGTCAAGAGGGCTTCTCGCCGACTCGCCGCCCGATAACAAGGAAAGCAGCGTCTTCAGCCCGTCGGGCGTGCGATCGCTCTCGGGAACCAATCCCGCAAAAGAGACATCAAGGCGTTGAGCAATACGATCTCCGCAAGCGAGTAATCGTCTTTGAAGGCAAGCTCGCCGCCTTCCTTGATGATGCGCGTGCGCGCATGCCGCGTCGGCGAACGCGCACAGCCAGTCAACCGCGTCGTCCTGCCCGATGACGGTGCGCTTCACCTCCGCCGCGATCTCGTCGATCTTCTTGCCGTCTCCACCGAACATGTCATCACCTCCGGCGCAGCTGCCAGCAGCCCGGCGACCCGCCGCCGGGCAAGCGGCGCTACGCAACGCCCGTTTGCACACTCTCGCTCATACGATTATCCTGGAAACGCAACGCGGGTGAGTCCGCTGTTTCGGGCATGCGAACCGCTCTTTCAAAGGCAAAAGCGAAGCCGCGTTCGCAAGCCCGCAGACGACAGACGCCGCGCTCCCAAGCTTTGAGGATGAGTCGGAATTCGCAGAAGGCGCACGGCATCGGGGCGGAAACGCCCGACGAGCCGATGTTTGGTGAAATCCGAGGTGCGACCCGGCGCGCAAAGGATGCGGCCCAACCGCGCACAACGCGCAACTCAATCGCGCCAATAGTGCGCCCGGCCGCGCCGAGAAAAGAAAAAGCCACGGAAACAAGCCCGTGACCTGGCGTTTCGTGGTGGGCCCGGCCGTTCAACCGACAGCCAAAGGATTATGAGTCCCCTGCTCCACCGTTGAGCTACAGGCCCCTGAACTCGCACTGCTGTATTCTAGCGCATTTCCCGCGCCAACACGCGGAAAACATGCTTCACGCCGACCGGGGAACGCCCGCCGAGGCGGGCGCGCAGCTTGACCATGTCTCGCTTCGCGCCTACAATGCGCAAAAACGAATAGAAAACCCGCCGCTGGGTGGGAAACCGAAAAGCTCGGTTCGTCCTCGTCGTTAGGCCCTTGAAGACGCGGACAGCCGGGCTTTCTCACAACCACCCCGAAATCCACGAGAAGACGAGCGGGCGCAACCGAGAAACACCCGCCGATCGACGACGGGGATCGGCGACGAACCCGCGGCACGAACCAAGGAGGAAACCATGAAGAAGTTCATAGCGGAGCAATCGTTTTGGGACCTTTTTCCCGGGCGCAGTTCGGCATCGTGGTGGCTCACGACATGAAAGCGCCGGGCGATGTAGCCGAAGAGGACGCCTCGGCAATCGCCGCACTGCTCGCCGAGGCGAACCGCGCCGCCGATGCGCACCTCACCTCGAACACCATCTCCCAAAACAGAAGTCGTCGCCGTTTGGCGTGACGCGTATCGCAAGTTCAAGACGAAAAAAAGGGAGCGCGAGCCTCTATCGAGAACCTGCTCAAGCGGGTCTTGTAAGAAACCCCGTCGGCTCGATCACGCCGTCGGTGGACCTATACAACGCGATCTCGCTCACCTACGCGCTCCCCGTCGGCGGCGAGGACGTCGATGCGCTCGAGGGGCGACATGAGGCTCGGCATCACGCAGGGAGGCGACGCGTTTCGCGCGCTCGGCGAAGACGAAGACGACCCGACGCTTGAGGGGGGCTGTGTTACCGCGACGATGCGGGAGCCGTGTGCCGCTGCTGGAACTGGAGAGACGGGCAGAGAACCGCCATCACCGACGACACGGAAAAGGCGTTCCTCATCATCGAGTCGGTCGACCCCGCGCGCATCGACGACGTCAGGCGCGCGACGGACGAGCTTGCCGAGCTGCTCGGCAAGCACCTCGATGCCACGGTGTTCGCAAAGGGAATCGTCACCAGGACAACCCGAGATGGTAATCGACGAATAGCCCCTCGGCAACCGACTGCCAACGGTTGAGCCGACGGATGAGAACGACCGTCGGCTCAACCGCATGCTAAAAGAACGCAGTTTCCCGACCCTGACGAAAAGCAGGAACGACGCCGCCATGATAAGCAGGCCCGCTGCGTCGAATGCGATGAACCGCTCGATCGAGGCCCTCAGCAAAACGTGGGAGGCCCCTATTCCCGCCAAGATGGCGGATTCACCCTGCAAGCCGATCACCTGCTGCGCGATTATCACCCAACCGAGGCAGCGAAACCGCGAAGGAACAAGATGAAGGCAGGGATACGTCGCGTTCCACATGAGGAAGGTCACGCCCATCCCCCTCACGGCAGCCTCGCCCGTAACCCCTTCAAGCCCGAAACCGCCCACATAGGACAGCGGATCGAGCACGTAGCTTAAAGCGCACTGAACGTTCACCGCGAACACCAGGGCGAAGCAGATGCGCACAACCCATGAAAGATCGCGCCGCTTGTCTCGCGCCAAACATCTCACCCCCTCGGGAAGACAACCGCCTGGCGAAGAGGCGATCGTCCCTCGCCCGCCCGACGCCTCTCGATCATCGCAGGCCGACTCGCTCGAGGCGGGGCAAAACAGGCCGACATGCAAAAAGCCCCTCCGAAGAGGGGCTTTTGAAATTCGTGGTGCACCATGAAGGACTCGAACCTTCGACCTTGGGATTAAGAGTCCCCTGCTCTACCAACTAAGCTAATGGTGCATTACCCTTGCGCCTCACGCGCTCGAAAGATATTAGCAGAACCTATTTCCTATTTCAAAGAAAATTATCGCAAATTTCCTTCGCGCGCTGGGGTGGATGATGGGACTCGAACCCACGATCTCAGAGCCACAATCTGGCGCCTTAGCCAACTAGGCCACACCCACCATGAGCGCAAAGCAATATTATACGGAATCGCCCCGAATATGCAAGGGGCTGATTCGTCATTTTTCTATTTTTGTATCCAAAAACATCGAAGACAACGATTCATCAGGCAATACGGGTTATTATCATACAGGTAAAAAACGAAGTCGGCGCGCTGACTCAACCGATGCGCCGTAACACCGCGGCAACACGACGCCGCAATCATAGAAACCACGAACCAGGCCTCGAAGCATCGAGGCGCCCGCAAGGAGACCCGCTTCATGGAATCCAAATCATCCGACAAGCGCTTCGCGCTGCTCATCGACGCGGACAACGTGTCGGCGCGCTACTTGAAGCCGATCTTAAACGAGCTGTCGAAGTACGGCACCGTCACCATCAAGCGCATCTACGGCGACTGGACGCTCACCCTGCACGCGAAATGGAAGGACGCGCTGCTGGAGAACTCCATCACCCCGATTCAGCAGTACGGCTACACCACCGGAAAAATGCCACCGACTCGGCGATGATCATCGATGCAATGGACATTCTCTACACCGACTCCGTCGACGGGTTCTGCATCGTTTCGAGCGACTCGGACTTCACGCGCCTTGCAAAGCCGCCTGCGCGAGAGCGGTCGCATGGTCGTCGGCATGGGAGAAGAAAACGCCGACCCCCCCTTCAGGCGAGCCTGCGACGTTTTCACGACGCTTGAGCTTCTCGTCGATCAAAAACGCGGCAAGTCGGGCGCCGCCGATGCCGCCATCTCGCGGGAGGAAATCGAGCAGGCGGTCGTCGACATCATCACCGAGAACCAAAACAACGATAAGACCACGGGCTCGGCGAGGTGGGAAGCCGCCTGCAGAAGCGCTACCCCGATTTCGACGTGCGCAGCTACGGCACCAACCTCCTCTCGAAGCTGCTCGAGGAGTTCACGCGCGTCAAGATCACCAAGTCGCACAGCTCGGTGACGGTCGAGCTCGCCGAGGGCGCCGACAAGCCGGTGGAAAAGACGTGGAGAAACCGCGCGAGCGCAGCGCAAGCCGCCACAGCTCTCCCAAAAACGCGCCCGAGCCCGCCCCGGCTTCCGCGGATGAGACGCCGGCGGACGCCGAGCAGCATGGGGACGAGCCGCAAGCCAAACCTGCGAAAAACGCCGAGCAAACCGCACGCAAACCGCAACGACGCCGCCGCGTGCGCAAATCCACCCAGGCGGGCCCCTCGGAGACGAACGAGCCCGCCGTCGATGAGTCGGAGAAGGACTCCGAAGACCGCGACGCGAACGCAGCCGACGTCGAACATGCCGATCCGTCGCCGAACCCACACCCGGCGTCGAGCCTGCGGCCGAGGCGGACGAGAGGCAAGACGAGCCGAGCCGAGGAGCCCGGCGAGGACGCAGGCGCCGCCCAAGCTCAAGACGAGCCCGCAGACGTAGCGCATGTCCCCGCGCAACAGGCAACCGAGAACGCCGAGGTCGCCCAGGAACCGCATCCGGCGCGAAACCGCGTCGACGCCCGCGCAGGCCGCGGAAGGACGTCGCGACGCCCGATGCGCCAACGCTTGCGCCCGCCGACGAGGACGCGCCGCACGCAAGCTCCGACGCGGCAACCGAGAAGACCCCGGCGCCCGTCGACCGAGACCGCTTCCGCAGACGCGAAGACGACGCGCAAGAACTCGCGCAAACGCTCCAAGGCGAAGTCGTCGTCGTCCGCGAAGGCGGAGGCAGCCGTCGAGTCCGCAAATTCGACGGCAAGCGAGACGCCGGGCGCGGCGACGCCCCAGGAGGTCATTCGCGAGGCGATCATCGCGGCGGGAGACGAGGGGATTTCGCTCGCCCAAGTGGGCAACGTGGTTCGCTTACGAGGTTCAAGGACTTCAAAGTTCGCGATCTCGGGTTCCCCCAGATGAGGCTCTACATCAAAAGCGTGGAGGATTACGAGCTCATAAGAAAACGGCAAGGACCTCACGGTCAAGATGGCGCGCTAGCGCCCCTTGCAAACCACCGATGCGCAAAGGAGATCGCGCTTGGAAATCCTCACGCTTGGCCTGCTTCTCATAGCCGCCGTCCTCGTTTCCTCCGTCGTCGACCAGCTCGTTCCCAAAGGTGTCGCTCCCGCTCATCCAGATCGGAATGGGCGTGATCATCGCGCTCGTGGCGCCCTCGGCGATCCGCATCGAGCTGAACCCCGACCTGTTCCTCGTCGCCTTCATCGCGCCTCTGCTCTACGACGAGGCCAAGCACGCCGACAAGGAGCTGCTCTGGAGGGATCGCAAGCCCATACTTTCGCTTTGCGATCGGCCTGGTCATCGCGACCACGCTCGCCATCGGGTTCGCCGTCAACGCGGTCATTCCCTCGATCGGGCTCGCCGCCGCGTTCGCCCTCGGCGCGGCGCTCGGCCCCACGGACGCCGTCGCCGTGTCCTCGCTGGCGAAAGAAATCGACATCCCCGAGCGCCAGGCGAGCATCCTGAAAGGCGAGCTTCTGCTCAACGACGCATCGGGCATCGTCTCGTTTCAGTTCGCGCTCGGCGCGGCTATCACGGGCGCTTTCTCCTTCATCGACGCCGGCACCAACTTCCTGTTCGAGTTCTTCGGCGGCCTCATCGTAGGCGCGGCGCTCGGCTATCTCGGAAAGCTCATCGTGAGCCGCGTGCGCGCAATCGGCGTGGAAAACACCACCTTCCACGTGCTGTTCGAGGTGCTCACGCCGTTTTTGGTCTACCTCATCTCGAGCTCGCTGCACGTCAGCGGAATCATCGCGGTCGTCGTCGCGGGATTGGTGAACGTCATCGCGCCGCGCACCATCGGCCCTTCCATCGCCCGCATGAACATCGTCTCCTCGAACGTCTGGCACGTCCTGTCGTTCACGCTCAACGGCATCGTCTTCGTGCTTCTGGGCACCCAGCTTCCGAAGGCCATGCAGTACAGTTGGGGGGACATCTCCATCGACAACGGCATGCTCATAGCATACGTGCTCGGCATCACGTTCGTGCTGCTCGGCGTGCGCTTCCTCTGGGTGCTCGTGATGGAGTTCTTCTTCGTCAAGCGCAAGAAGAAGCGCGCCTTCAAGCTCGCCGACGTGAAAACCTCGCTCGTGACGACGTTTTGCGGGGCCAAGGGCACCATCACGCTCTCCATCATGTTCACCATCCCCGTCTACCTCTCGACGGGCGTGAGGTTCCCGCAGCGCGACCTCATCATCTTCCTCGCCTGCGGCGTCATCCTCTGCACGCTTCTGCTTGCGACGTTCGTGGTTCCTCTTCTTGCTCCCAAGCAGAAGACGGAAGAGGACGCCGAGCAGCCCCATCAGCGCGAGATCGAGTGCAACATGGAGATCCTGCGCAGCGTCATCGAGGATCTCGCCTTGCACAAAACGCCCGAGAACCGCGGCGAAATCCAAAAGGTCATACGCGCGTACAACGAGGCGCCTGAAGCGCGTGAAGGAGATGAACGACGTCGAGGAAGAGCCAAACGTCGAGTTGCGGCTCAAGGCGATCGACTGGGAGCAAGACCGCGCCTTCGAGATGCTCGAGAGCAACCAGGTAACCGGCGTGGTGGGATATCAGTACCTCAGCAGACTCGAACGCGTTGAGAACCTGCTTCGGCACAGCGACGGGAAGATCTCCCTCGCAGGATCTGGGCGCGTACGCGCGCCATGCTGCGTCGCGGCGTGCACGCCTTGGTGCGCGAGCTGCCCGACACGTCCCTCACGGCGAGAACCGACGAGATGAGAAGGCTCCAAATCGCAACCGAATGCTACGCTGCGGAAAAAGCTCGAGGAGCTCGTGCATTCCGACGAGTTCAAAACCGAGGACGTCACGTCCCTTCTGCTCGAGTACCAGGCGAATATCGCAGCGCTCAAAAAACAGCCTCCCCACGCTCACCACCTCGTTCAAGGTGGCCAACCGAGCAGACGACGTCAAGCGCTACGCGTACCAAATCGAACTCGAGCAGATACAGTCCATGTACGAGGAGGGGGGCATCGGACGCGCATGCGCCAAACGAATGCGCGAAAACGTGCATCTCATGCAGCTCGACCTCGAAGACAACGTCTAAAACGCGCGCGTCCGTCAATCAAACGCGCGCAGAGGGCGTACCGGCGTTAATATGAAAGAAGCTGAGGGGACGAACCCTCAGCCTCTTTCATATTCGATCTTATCACCTGCGGTCGGCGAGGTGACGGGCGCGCGCCCGTCACCTCGAAGCGAAAACCAGCTCGCCGAAAAGGCGGTTACATCTTCACCGGAGCGCACACGCCAAGAAGGCCGAGCGTCAGCGCCAAGACGATGCGCACCGAGTCGGCAAGCGCCAAACGCGCGTCGCGGACGGCAGGCTCCTCGCCCATGATATGGCAGTTCGTGTAGAACGAATGGAACAGCGAGGCGAGCTCCTGAGCGTAATGGGTCAGGCGGAACGCAGCGCGGTCGCGAGCGGCAAGCGCCACGAGAGACGCGAACTCGTCCATCTTGCGCATAAGAGCCAACTCCGAGGGATGGGTCAGAGCCGACAGATCGACGTCTGCGGGAATGATCTTGGCCGCTAGGTCGTCCATCGTGAGCTCGCCCGCCTCAGCGGCGGCGGCATCGGCGTCGTCGGCAGCCTTGCGCAGAACCGAGCAGATGCGCGCATGGGCGTACTGCACGTAATACAATCGGATTCGACGCGTCCTTCTTCTTCGCCACCTCGATGTCGAAGTCGATCGGCTGGTCGGAGGACTTCGCGAGCATCAGGTAACGGGTGGCGTCCACGCCGACCTCGTCGATGAGCTCCTCGAAGGTGATCATCTCGCCGGGTACGCTTGGACATACGCACCGCCTCGCCGTCGCGGAAAAGGTTGACCAGCTGCCCGAGCATGATCTCGAGCGCTCCCGGCCAGCCCCAAGCGGCAAGCATGGCCTCGCAACGGGCGATGTAGCCGTGATGGTCGGCGCCCCAGATGTTGATCAGATGATCGAAACCGCGCTCCATCTTGTTGTAGTGATACGCCACGTCGCTCATGAAGTAGGTCATCTCGCCGTTGGCCTTGATGAGCACGCGGTCCTTCTCATCGTCGAACGCGCTGCTCTTGAACCAGGTGGCGCCGTCCTTCTCGTAAATGTAGCCCTTCTCGCTCATGGCCTCCAAGCTGCGGTCGACCGCGCTCTTGCCGTTCTCGTCGGGCACGTAGAGGGAGCGCTCGGAGAACCAGCGGTCGAAATGCGTGCCGAAGCGATCGCACACGCGATGCTGGTCGTCGAGCATCATCTGGTACGCGATCTCGCGGAACGTCTCCATGCGCTCGGTCGGATCGGCGTCAAGCCACTTGTCGCCGTCGGCGTCGATGATCTTCTGCGCGATGTCCTTCACGTACAGACCCGCGTAGCACGCCTCGGGCATCTCGACGTCGCGGCCGAGCATCTGCTGATAGCGCACGGCGACGGACTCGCCGAAGTTGTCCATCTGCGTGCCGTGGTCGTTGATGTAGAACTCCTCGTACACATCGTAGCCGGCGTGGCGCATGACGCGCGCCATGGCATCGCCGAGCGACGCCCAGCGGCCATGGCCCACGTGCAAGGGGCCGGTGGGGTTCGCCGAGATGTACTCGAGGTTGATCTTGCGCTCGCCCTCGGGAATCTCGCCCTTGCCGAAGTTCTCCTTCTCGGCGCGGACGGCGCTGACCATGCCCTGCAGCGTGGCGTCGGACAGGCGGATGTTGATGAAACCGGGACCCGCGATCTCGATTCCCGCGATCATGTCGTTATCGGGAATGTGATCCACGATGATCTGGGCGATCTCGCGCGGGTTTTTGTGAGCGAGTTTCGCGGAGCGCATGGCGACCGTCGAGGCCCAATCGCCGTTGGCCTCGTCGCGCGGACGCTCGAGCGCAGGCTCGGGAACGGTCTCGAGCGAGAGAGAGCCGTCTTCACGAGCGGCCTCGAGGGCGGACTCGATGATCTTTTCCAATGATTCGCGAATATCCATCTTTCGTCTTTCTCCAAATCCATTCGGACGGGCCGCCGTCTCCACCATCATGAAGAGACGGCGTCAATCGGTTAACCCTCTGAAAAAATCCATACGGGGCAGATTTTACCACCATCGCAATATATATGCAGGTCAATAACGATTCTCAAGGTGTTTATCGCTAAGTGCCCACAAATCGAGAGCCGCGGATCGTCTTGCCGTCTCCCGGTTCCACGCCAAGCGGACGACAGGCGACGTAACGCGCGTCGCATCGACTCCGACGACGCACCGTGCGAGCCCGGCTTTCGCGCAGGCCCGCCCGGCACCGGCATCGATAACCCTCGCCCGCGTCGGCAATCCCGCATACGCAAAGGGCGCATCCGATAAATCGGACACGCCCTTTGCTGCGATTGGCCGAAGATGTTGCGACCGGGATCACACGTTGCGAACCGCTCTTGCGACCTTCGTCAGGAAACCGAGGCCCTGCGAGGCGTCCACGATGCCCTCGCAAGCCCTTATACCGTCATCGGGATGAAGAGCATGGCGATGGTGAGGATGATCGCGCAGACGACGCCCAAGATCACGAACAGCTTGGCTCCGAACTTGAGCCAGGTCGAGTACTCGATCTTGGCCAGGGCGAGACCGCCCATGATGGCGCCGGAGGTCGGGGTGAACAGGTTCACGAGGCCGTTGCCGGCGGAGTAGATCATGACCATGGTCTCGACCGAGAAGTCAGCTGGCTGGCGAGACCGCCCATGATGGGCATGGAGACGGTGGCCATACCGGAGGTCGAGGGGATCAGGAAGGACAGCACGATGTAGAGCAGGAAGGACAGCGGTGCGAAGATCACCGCAGACATGCCGGAGAGGGCCGCCGCCGCATTGTCGAGGATCCAGATGTCAAGGCCCGTCTCGCCCATGAGGACGGTGATGGAGCGGGCCAGCGCGATGATCAGCACGACCGACATCATGTCGGCGGCGCCGTTGATGAACGCCTTCACGAAGCGGCTCTCGGACACGCCGCCGATGAGGCCGATGACGAGCGCCATGAGCAGGAACCAGGTGGAAGCCTCGTCGAAGTACCACTGGCCGAGCGGCAAACCGGTGAGGAACGCCGACCAACCGTCGGTGACCTGCTCCTCGGCGACCGCAACGCCGGAGGCGTCGCCGTTGAGCGTCAGAGCGGTTTCAGTCGCCTCGTCGTACACCGAGGTGATTTCCTCACCCGTGACGGTCATTTCGACTTCCTCGAAGGTGGCGCCCGCGTTGAAGGCGTTCACGCCGAGGCTCTCCCAGGGGGATGAAGCTGATGATCATGATGACGAACGTCAGGGCGAAGACGACGAGCGTTGCCTTCTGGCGACCGGTCATGGGACCTGCCTTCTCGGCGTCGCCGTCGGCCTCGTCATGCCCGAACTCCTCGTTCATGACCTGCTGCTCCTGCAACGACAGGAAGGTGGAACCCTTGTCGGCCTTCACCTTCTTGGCGTAGCGCATCACGAAGACGATGGAGATCGCCAAGGTGGACAGCCACAGAAACCACGCCGAGACCGATGATGATGCCCTGGTTGATGACCAGACGGTCGAAGACAGCGAGTCGATGGCCGCGCCGACGGCGAACGGGTTCACGGTCGAGCCGAGAACGCCGCAGCCTGCGCCGAGGCACGACGGCTGCGCCGACGAGGCTGTCAAAGCCCCAGCGACCATGGTGGCGGCGAGCAGCAGGTAGAAGGGCACCGTCTCCTCGCACATGCCGTAGGTGGTGCCGCCGATGGAGAAGATGAACATCAAAATGGGGATGAGCACGAGCTCGTTGCCGTGAAGCTTCTTGACCAAGGCCATGATGCCGGCGTCGAGAGCGCCCGTCTCGGTGACGATTCCGAGGAAACCGCCGAGGATGAGAACGAACAGGCACACGGGCAATGCGTCGGTGAAGCCGCGCACAGGCGCCGTCGTGATGTTGGCGAGCGTAGCCCCTCAACGCCCTCCACACCTGCAAAGGACATGATCATCGTGATCACCGCGAGCACGATGAGCATGATCAGCAAGATGGTGAACGAGGAAATGCTTCGCTTCTTCCTGCTCTTCTTACTGGTTTCAGCAGACATATTAACCTCCCTTCCTTTTTTTACAGAGATCGACTATGTCGCACCGCGGCTCCCTTAAGCCGTGATGATGGTGCCGGTTTTCACCGTTGAGGCCCTCGGCTGCGTGCTCGAGGGAAGTGATGAGCGCCTTGCCCTTCGGATAGGCCTCGAGGTACTCGATGCAGGCCTGAACCTTGGGAAGCATGGAACCGGGGCGAATTGGCCCTCCTCGATGTACTTGTTCGCTTCGGCGATGGTCATCGAGTCGATATCGGCCTGCTCGGGCGTGTTGAAGTTGATCGCGACCTTCTCGACCGCCGTGAGGATGACGAGCATGTCGGCTTGAATCGGCCGCGAGCTTAGCGCTCGAGCGGTCCTTGTCGATGACCGCCGGCACGCCGCGGTAGGAGTCGTCCCGCTCGATCACGGGACCCCGCCGCCGCCTGCGGCGATGACGATGTAGCCGTCGTCCATGAGGTCCTTGATGGCGTCGAACTCGACGATGCGCTGAGGCTTCGGAGAAGCGACGACCATGCGCCAGCCGCGTCCGGAGTCCTCTTTGAAGGTGTAACCCGTCTCCTTAGCGCGAGCCATGGCCTCCTCCTCGGTGAGGAAGGCGCCGACCGGCTTGGTGGGGTTTCTCGAAGGCGGGGTCATCGGGATGAGACGACCGTCTGGGTGACGACGGAAGCGGTCGAGCGCATGATGCCGCGACGCTTCAGCTCGCCGAGAATCGCCTGGGACAACTGGTAGCCGATGTAGCCCTGGCTCATAGCGCCGCACTCGGGGAAGGGCATCTCGGGGGTCTTGCTGCCCTCGAGGGCGCTCGCCACGTCGAAAGCGTTGTTGATCATGCCGACCTGGGGGCCGTTGCCGTGGGAAACCACGACGTTGATGCCCTGAGCCACCATGTCGACGATGTGGACGGCGGTGTTCTTGACGAGCTCAAGCTGCTCTTGCGGCGTGTTGCCGAGGGCGTTGCCGCCCAAGGCGATCACCACGCTCTTGCCTTCGCCTTTCTGATATGCCATGTATATCACCACTTCTGTTCATATCGATCCGTTTTTCAGCGGAGCTTCGCAAGCCCGTCAAGCTGGCGGCATGCGAAAGCATGCAACGGATTGATTCAATGCAAAGGCGATGACGACGCCTCCCCTTTGGTGCTCGAGGATAGAGCTCAATGTCCCCGCTCAAGCCCTTGAAAGTCCTAAGACCGATGGAGTTTCCGGGCAGATCGCTTTACTTCAAGGTGGCGTACATGACAGCCTTGATCGTGTGCATGCGGTTTTCGGCCTCGTCGAAGACCTTCGACTGCTTCGTCCCAGGAACACGTCGTCGGAGACCTCCATCTCGGTGATGCCGAACTTGTCGGCGATTTCCCTGCCGATGGTGGTGTTTGTGTCATGGAACGAGGGCAGGCAGTGCATGAAGATGGCGTCGTCGGCAGCCATCGCCATGACGTCGGCGGTCACGCGGTAGGGCTCGAGCTGCTTGATGCGCTGCGCCCACACCTCGGCGGGCTCGCCCATGGAAACCCAGATGTCGGTGTAGATGACGTTCGGCGCCGGTGCAGGCTTCCTTGACGTCCTCGGTCAGCGTGACGGAACCGCCCGTTCTCAGCGGCGATGGCCTCGCGGCACGTCGACGAGCTCGTCTTTGGGCATCTGCTCCTTCGGGCCGCAGGCCACAAAGTTAACACCCAGCTTGGCGCACACCACCATGAGGGAGTTCGCCACGTTGTTCTGGGCGTCGCCCATGAAGACCAGGGTCTTGCCCTTGATGTCCCTGTAGTTGAAGTTCTCTCGCGACCGTCAGCATGTCGGCGATCATCTGCGTGGGATGGAAGTCGGTGGTCAGGCCGTTCCAAACCCGGGCACGCCGGCGTTCGCGGCGAGGTCCTCGACGATGGCCTGGTCGAAGCCGCGGTACTCGATGCCGTCGTACATGCGACCGAGCACACGGGCGGTGTCCTCGATGGATTCCTTCTTGCCCATCTGGGAGCTGCCGGGATCGAGGTAGGTGACGCCCATGCCGAGGTCGTTGCCCGCAACCTCGAAGGCGCAGCGCGTGCGCGTGGAGGTCTTCTCGAACAGCAAGACGATGTTCTTGCCGGCGAGGTACTTATGGGGCACACCGGCGCGCTTCATGTTCTTGAAGTTCTTGGACAGCTTGATGCAGGTAGCGGATCTCATCGGGGGTGAAGTCAAGGAGCTTCAGGAACGTGACGTCCGCTCAGGCTAACAGGCATTTCTGTTTCCTTTCGTTTGCCGAGTGATCGGCAAAGTCTTTCAGGAGGGGCCTTCGGCAACCCGCATGCGATCCGGAAGGCTGCGAAGGGAAGCCCGGCGGCTCGCGGTCAAGCCGCCGGCAAGGGAGCGGGCGCCTTGCTCGTCGGCGCGCGCCAGGCGGCATCGACATGCAGCGCGGGCCTCCACGGCCTCGGGACAGCTCGGCGGAGGGGCATCTCGATCACGTTCAAGCCCTGCTTTTCACGCAGAAGCTTGTTGGTGACGTTGTTGCGCTGGTACACCACCACGGTGCCGGGACGGACGCAGAGCGTGTTGGAGCCGTCGTTCCACTGCTCGCGCTCGGCCGCGATGCGGTCGCCGCCGCCGCAGGGGATGAGCTCCACGGGCTGGCCGATGTAGGCCTCGAGGATCTCCTCGAGCTCTTGTTGATCTCGCGGACCTTGGTGCCGCCGTTGCCGTCCGGACTTGATCTCGAAGACGGTCAGCGGGCCCATGATGCCGGGATGGATGGTGAACTTATCACGGTCGATCTGCGTGAACACGGTATCCAGGTGCATGAAGGCGCGGGACACCGGGATGTTGAACGCCAGGATGGTGTCAATGGTCGGGCGAATCGGACTCGAAGATGTGCTTCGCGATGGCGTCGATGGCGTCGGGCTCGGTGCGCTGGGAGATGCCGATGGCCAGGACGTGCTCGTTGATGTTCAGGATGTCGCCGCCCTCGATGTGGAAGGTGTTGTTGCGAGCGGCTGTAGTACTGGTCGGCGCTCTGGAGAAGTCCGGATGGTACTTGAAGATGTACTCGCCATAGATGGTCTCGCGGTTACGCGTGACGGAGTACATGCGATTGATGGACACGCCCGTGCCGATCATCGCGAACGGCGCGCGTGACAGGTTGGGCATGGGGGCCACAACCATCTTGGAAGCCTCGCTCACGAGGTCGACCAGCGAGTTGGACTTGTCCAGCGCAACTCGGTGAGGTTGATGCCCTCCATGGTCTTCAGGACAAGATCCTTGTTGGAAGGATAGTTGTCGTTCAGGTAGTCGAAGATGATCTTCTGATAACGATCGGTGCGAATGCCCGCCTCCTCGATGAACTGCTTCAGGAACTTCTCGCGAAGCTCGGGGGTACAGATCGAGGACCTCAGCCATCAGATCCTCGAGGTAGACGACCTCGACGCCCTCGTTGCGAAGAATCTGGGCAAACGCGTCGTGCTCTTCCTGAGCAACCTTGAGGAACGGAATGTCGTCGTCGAGCAGTTCTTCGAGCGTGTTGGGGTAAGGTTCAAAAAGCTCTTTACCGGGACGGTGGAGCAGAACCTTCTTCAGGGGCATGATCTCGCTTCTGACGTTCACACCAGCCATGAGATTCCTCCTATTCTTGGAATGGATTGCCACGTAACCTCGACGAACGAATCGCTTGCTTCAGCGGGCACGCCCTGGTACCAAGACGCCTCGTCAATCACCCGCCTAAGAGAGATAAGCCAATCGCTTGAGGTCATCGCATCCGCATCTGCAGGTTACCGAACGCCGACCTATCGGGAGTTGAAACAGACCGGTTTCGCAGCGGCTCTCGCATTCGCCTCAGCCGTTTGCATACCTGCATTGTACGAGCCGCTTTCGCTGATTGATATGGTTATCAGTTACATATATTCTCATTATTTTTGTTAACGGTGTACATGGTAATCGGTGAAATGCTATTCTGACCTCCGATGCAGGACACATGATTCCGAATCCGCATGAAGATGTTGCGAAACCGTTCGCCATTTTTCATATGGAAGAGAGTCCGCCGATATGCTATCGGCGTTTCGAATCGAAAAGGAGCGCATCATGCAGTTTCCCTCGACGTGATCACGGCTTCCTCCACGACACCGGCATCGACGTGAAGCGCGAGCCGAAGCATCCGAAGGACATGTTCTCGTGGGTGTCGGCGCTCTACGAGTCAAACCGTCCGCTCACCGGCCTCAACGACGTGCGCGGCATGTCCGTCTACATCGGGCGGAAGACGACGACCTCCCCCCTCATCGCCCACCATCACCATCTTCGAACCGGGAACGTACCCCGAAGACGGCATCCCGCGCAAAACGAGAACGACATCTACGTCGAGACGAGGCTCGAGCCCGCCGTGCTCGCCGACCGCGCGCAGCGCTACCTCATGGGCATCGTCCAGTGGAACGACGAGATGGCCTCGATGCTCGACAACGAGTGCATCTGCCAGGACCTCCTCAAATCGAGCGAGCCTATCTTGAAATGCTACATCGGCCTTTCCGATTCGACGTACTCGTACATCGCCCACACGCCCAACATCCCCCGATCGACGGCGCGAGCCAGTACTTCATCAAAAACAAGTTCTACAGCCCCGAACCTTGCGCAAGGTCCGCGAGCTGGGCCTCATTCATCTGGGAGCATCAGGAGTGGACGGCTGTCAGCAACGAGCCCAACGAGGTCATATCGAAGCCGTCGCTCAACAGGGTCTTCAAGCTCAACGGAGCCTACGCGGCGCATCTGATCATGGTCTCCCCCACCCCCATCAGCACCGCGCAGGTTTTTCTGTTCGATCTCCTCGCGAAAAAAGGTCGAGATCTGCCTGACGCGCCACTGAGGCTCGAGAACCCCCTCGAACAGCGCTACACCTACTTCCTCAAAGAGCTTTTGACGGGAAACACCTACGACAACGCCTACATCGAAGAGCGCGCGCGTCTTCACGGGCTGCCGCTCGAGGGGCTCTTGAGCTGTGCCTCATCGACAACACCTGGCGCGTCGGCTCGGCGAACTACTTCGCGAAGAAGCTGCTCGAGACCGAACCCGGCTGCAAAGTCGCCTTCGAGGGGTCGCGCGTCGCCGTGCTGATATGCTCAGCGGAGCACAAGCGCGGCGCCATAGCCACCATGGAGTCGCACCTGTTCGAACTCGCCCACCGCATGCACCTCGAAGTGGGCGTCTCCGACAAATACGAGCGCATCGACCAGTCGTCCCGCACTGGAGAAGGCGCGCATCGCGCTGAAATACGGGCACCGCAAATCGCGTAAGTACTCGAATTTCGACGGAGGGAAAAACGTCGAGGAGGTGTTCCGGTTCCGCCGCTACTTCCCTACTTCGCAACCGACCCCTTCTCGCGCTCCGAGAAGTTCATCGTAAAGCTGCTCGCATCCCCCACCCCGCTCAGCCTGCTGCTCGACGCCGACAGGGAACGCGGGACCAACGACTACGAGATCCTGAGAACCTACCTTTACTCGGAAGGCTCGATCAAAAACGTCTGCGACATCATGCACATGCACCGAAACACCGTGAACTACCGTCTTGAGAAGATCAGGAAGACCATCGGGGGCGACCTCGACGACCCCGATATGCGCATGTACCTGCGCGTGCTCTACTTCCTGTCGGAGTAAACCGCCTGCGCGGATACGGCGCGGGCGGTCGGGAAAGCGAGGCTCGCCGCCGGGAGGTTCCCAAAGCCCGCACGCTGAATCGCGCGGGCGAGTTGTAACGCGCGCAAGCGGTCACTTGCGCTATAATGCAGCTTGTTGCGCTCGCGAGCAACCGCACGCGCAGCGAACCCGCGATGCGCCCATGGCTCAACGGATAGAGCAACGGACTTCTAATCCGTAGGTTGTAGGTTCGAGTCCTACTGGGCGCACCATCGAAACCGCAGGCCACGGGGATGTCTCCCGTGGCCTTTTCGTTTTGGACGACGCAGCCGCACCTCGATTCCTCTGATTCCCCGCCCATCGTCGGCGCATCGGAGGCCTTTCGGCTCGCGCTTGCGAAGCCGACACCGCCCCCGGCACCGCCGTCAGCCGGCGACGCGAAAGCAGGGCGGTTTCGGAGCGTTTTCACCGAAACTATCGAAATGGTAAGAAAACCTTCAGACAATCGTCACGCAAGAACGGCGCAAATGCTTCAGAATATCCCCGTGAGAGGCGAGATCGGAACCGTCTGACGCTCATCGCGCGACGCCGCTTCAACCCCCCCCCGACAGATAAAGGAGACTGCCCATGGCCTACCTCGAAGACCATCAGCTTTACTACAAGAAGAGCTGCCCGTATTGCGTGAGGGTTCTGCGATTCCTCGAGTCCAACGGCATAACGCTCGATCTTCGCGACACCATGCAGCCCGGAATCAAAACGACCTCATCCGCATCGGGGGCAAAAAGCAAGTGCCCTGCCTCGTGATAAACGGACGCGCGCTCTACGAATCGGAGGACATCATCACCTATCTGAGAGACGCCACGGCATCGTAGCCGCCGCCCGAGCGCGTCCGTCGAGGCGACGCGCGAAAGCGCGGCGCGGCAGACAGCCGCGACGAAGAAGCGCGATTTCACCCCGCAATGACGTCAACAGCCGGGGAGGCACCCGCGAGCAGAAGGGCCGCGAATCGCTTCGCGGCCCTTCTCGTTTCAAAGACGGATTTTTGGAATGGAAAGGATGCCGACTTGCGTCAACACCCTCAGAACAGGCAAACTTCTCGCCCTATGAGCCTCATCACAGGTAATCGTAGGGGCACACGGCGACGCCGTTCAACTCAACCTGGAAGTGCAGATGAGCGCCGTACGAGGTTGCCCGTGTTGCCCACCAGGCCGATGTTCTGACCGCGCGTCACGTATTCACCCGGCGTGACGAACACGGCGGATGAGTGCATGTACTTGGTCACAAACCGCCGCCGTGCGCGATGACGACCCAGTTGCCCGCGCCGCCGTTGTATCCGCCGTCGTTGGTGGCGTAGATGACCGTGCCGCTTTCGGCGGCGTAGTACGGCGTTCCCTCGGGAGCGGCCATGTCGGTTCCCTTTGTGGAAGGACTGGTCGAACTCACGCCATCCCCAACCGCTCGACGTGCTCGCCGCAGGACACGGGTTCGCGAAATAGCCCGAGCCCGAGCTCACCGACCCGCCTGGGCCGGAAGGCGAGCCGCCGCCGTACGAACCCTGGTTCTTGGCCGCCTCCGCAGCAGCGGCAGCCTGACGGGCCGCCTCCGCCTCGAGCTCGTACTGAGCCTGGAGATCCGCGATCTCCGCCGTGATGTTACCGGCTTCCTCCTGCAAGGACGCCTGCGTGGTCTCGATCTCGGTCTTCAGCTCAAGAGGCGCTGCATCTCCTCCGAGGCGATCTGCTCCTGGCGAGCATGCTCGTCGTGGGCGGCTTGAGCCTCGGCGCGCAAGTCCTTAGACTCCTGGATCAAAGCCGCGTCCTGGCTCGTGATGCGCTCGATCATGTCCCAGCTGGTCAAAAACTCGGTAAACGAGGAAGCGCCCAAGAGGACGTCGACGAACGACGTGGCGCCTCCCGTCTTGTACATCTCGTTCGCGCGGTCGCCCAGACGGACCTGAAGCTCCCCGATGCGCTTCTCCGCGGAATCGATTCGATCCTGCGCGGCGTCCATGGCCGCGACGGCCTCCTCGTGATTCTGCACGGCCGCCTCGTAGTCGGCGTTCGCCTGGTTCAACTCGGTCTGCAACGCGTCGATGCGTTGGAAAAGAGCGTCGGATTCAGCCTGGAGGGAGCTGATCTCCTCCTGGGTGACCACGCATACGCGCTTGGGACGGGACAGCAGACCAAGGCAGTCGCGAAGGCCAAAGCGCAAAGCCCGGCGCGACGAGGAAGGCCAGATGTGCGTGCGTCGTTGTAATGCTTCATGTGCACCTGTTCTCCTACGTTATAGACAACGTTGTATGGTACCGGTAAAAGGGCAAATTCACACGCAATCGATTTAAGACCCATAACACGAGGTCAGGGTAAAAAATACCGCCATGCGGCGGTATTGGGAAATTTAATGGCAGGGATGTACGAGACTCGAACTCGCGACCTCCGACGTGACAGGCCGGCGCTCTAACCAACTGAGCTAACACCCCGCGTTTTGCAGCTCGATTATTATAAGCACAACGTCGATGGAGAACAAGACCTCATTTTGAAATTTTTTTCTCAGGCGTCTCGACGTCACCAAGCTCCCTCGTCGAAGGCGAGCAGCCGAGCGTACCGAAGATCGTCGCGCGCGAGATCGGCGGGCGACCCGTCCATGACGACGGAGCCCCTCGAGAAACACCGCGCGGTCCATGCGCGCGACGCCTTGCAGATGGTGCGTGATCATGATGATCGTGGAGTCCTCAAGCGTCGACAGGATCGAGTCGATCAATCCTTGCTCGGTCGCAGGATCAAGCCCGCAGAAGGGCTCGTCGAGAACGACCACGGGGACCTGCGCGAGCAGGATGCGGGCGAGCGCGATTCTATGGCGCTCTCCCGGAGAAACGACGCCCCGACTCATCGACCATCGTGTCGAGGCCGTCAGGAAGACGGTCGAGCAAATCGGCCAGCCCCACCTTGGCGAGAACCTCCTTCAGCTCCGCATCCGTCGCGTCAAGACGCCCGATGAGAAGATTGTCGCGCAGCGTCTGGTTGAACAGATGCGGCCTTTGATGGATGACCCCCACCAAACGGGAGATCGAATCCCCCCACGCGGACGCCTCGACGCCACCGACGAGGACCGAACCCGCATAAGGAGCGCGCTCGCCGCGCACCAACGCCGCAAGCGTCGACTTCCCCGCGCCGCTTCGACCGAGCACCGCGAGATGCTGCCCTGACGGCACGTTGAGACTCAGATCCGGATGACGGGGGCGCGCCCTTCGTCGTAGGAGAAGGAAACGCGCTCAAGCGACACGTCGCAGGATTCGCGGGCCCGCTCGATCGCCTCCGCCGAAACGTCGGAGGCGCGGCCTTGGGAAAAAGAGCGCCGGGCGCTCCGAAATCGTTGAGCCGCTTGATCGACGCGCCGTGGGTGACGAGCCCGAGGGCGGCGGTCGGCACGGGACTGAACGACTCGATCAACGGGAAGAAGCACAAAACGAAAGCGGCGACCCAGTTCGCAGCGTAAGCGGGAGCGTTCTGGGAACCGACGCCGCCGAGCGCCCCCGACGAGGCCCGCGCCGCCCTCGGCCCGAGCCGAAGGCGAGCGCGGCCCGCGAGCAGCAGCACCGCGCACAGGCCGAACGCGACTTGGAGGAAGGCGTCGCGCAAACGGTTGTACCGCCTCACCTCCCGCGTCGACGCCGTGGACGCGCGTCTCGAGCTGCTCGAACCTTCCGACGTAATCGTCAGGAGCGCCCTGCGTACCCAGTCAGCCACGCCCAAGACGTTGTCGACGAGGTCGTCGTAGAGCGCCGCCCGCACCGTCTTGGCTCGAACGATGCGCGCGCCGTTCACGCAAACGGACGCCAGCGGGGCGACGAAGAGCACGACCGCGAGCAAAAGGCCCAGCGCGCACGCAACGGGAATCGAGAACAGCCCGAGCGCGACGATGACGACAACGTAGAGCAGCCATGCCGAGGCCATCGGCAAGACGGTGCGCAGGTACAGATCCTGAACGCGCCCGATGTCCTCGGTGAGCAACCCGAGCGCATCGCCGATCGAGGTGCGCCCCCTCACCGCCGACGTCATGCCCTCGACCGTCTCGTAAAGACGGCGTCGAAGCTCGCTGGTCATCCGCAGAACCCAGTCATGGCTCGCCAACCGCTCCAAGTACTGAAGCGCCGGCTTCCCCAGACCGAAGATGCGCACGAAAAGCGAGGGCACGTGCAGGGCGAGCACCGTGAACGGCAGCGTCGCCGCAAGCGAGATCATGTAGCGGAGGTGAACATGAGCGCCCCCGCGAACAGGAAGGCGGCCAATCCCAGCGCGAGGGTGAGGATGAGAACCTTGCGGTATCGGACGAAGAACGGCTTGATCCAGGCATCGTCGCGCCAGATCGCGCGCAGGCGCTTGAAAGCGTCGGAATCGGAGAAGCGCTTCATCGCAGCCCTCCCTTCTCGTTGAGATCGGCCCATGCCCGAGAGCCCCTCAGATCCGCAGGCGCCCTTGCCAGACGACGCGGCCGCCGTCGAGGACGAGGACGTAGTCGAGATCGGGCATCCAGTGCAGGCGATGCGTCGCGATGAACACCAAGCGGCCCTCCATCAACGAGAGCATACTCGCCTTCAGCTCGTATTCGGTTTCGATGTCGAGATGAGCCGTCGGCTCGTCGAACAGCAAGACGTCGCGATCGGGGTCGAGGTACGCGCGAGCCAACGCGACGCGCTGGGCCTGACCGCCCGACAGCGAGCGCGCGCCGTCGCCGATGCGGGTTTCAAGCCCCTCGGGCATCATCTCGACCATCGAGGAGAGCCCCATCTCGAGCACCGCGCGCTCGATGGCCGCATCGGAGACGGCGGGACGGTAAAACGCGATGTTCTCACGCAGCGTCGCATGGAACAGATAGGGATCCTGGGGGATGAACGCGACGCGGCCGAGCCAGCTCGCGCTTGAGGGACGCCGCGGACGAGCCGTCGATCAGAACATCGCCCGCGTCAGGCTCGCGCACGCCTCCGATAAGCGACAGGAGGGTCGACTTGCCCGAGCCGCTCGCCCCGATGACGCCCACCTTGACGGGACCTTCGATGCGGAACGAAACATCGCGAAGCGCGTCGAAATCCCCGTAGGAGCACGACACCCCCTCGAAGGCCAACGAGGCGGGAACGGCGGCGCGCGCGCCTCCGGCCTCGCCCGCCGAACGGCCGGGCGCCCGCGAGGCCATCCGGCCAAACGCACGGCCTCCCCTCCTCGATCAGGCGCGTGATCTGCGCAAGCGACGTCTTTCCGTCCAAAGAGGCGTGATAGTCGGACGCGAACTCGCGGATCGGGCGGAAGTACTCGGGAATCATGACGGGACCATGAGCGCGGGCAGAAACTCAAGCGATCCCTCGACGAGGCGAAACCCCAGCATGATGGCGATCGCGGCGAGCGCGAGGGTGGCGAACGTGTCGAGCACCGCGCTCGACAGCGTGGCGATGCGAAGCGTCTTCATGGTCGCCTCGCGGAACTTCTCGGACACCTCGAAGATACGGTCCCCGAACCCGCGGCTGAGCCCGAACGCCTTCAGCGTGTCGACGCCGCACCGAGTCGACGAAGTAATTGGACATGCGCTCGAAGGCTCCGTGACGCTTCGCCGCGTCGTCTTGGGCGGTATGCCCGATCATCACCATGTAGAGGATGATGAACGGGAAGCAAGCGAGCGCGATCAGGCACGACACCCAGTCAAGCGGCAACATGGCCAAGAGCAGGACGACAGGGGACGATGGCCACCGAGAGCATCTTCGGGATGATGAGGGCAATGTAGGACTCGACGTGCTCGACCCCTCGATGACCGCGGCGCACAGAGCCGCCGAGCCTCGCCGGAAACCAACGCCTGCCCCCGCGAAACACCGTGCTAAGCAAATCGCGGCGAAGATCGACCGCGCGGGAGCGAGCGTAGCGCTCCAGCATGCGATCCTGCACCGCGACGAGAACCTGCCTTCCGACGAAGCAGAGGAAGAAAAGCGCGATCCAGCCGAGGACGGAGGAAAGCGAGGATCCCCGCCAGATCCACGTGATGGCGAACGCAAGACCCGCCGCCTGACCGACCACCGCAAGCGCGCGCAGCAGATCAAGGCGGAGACGCGAAGCAGCAGGACGCACGCCGGGCATGGCGAACACCGCGCGATCGATCATGAACGCCCTCCTATCGCGGGGCGCTCAGGCTCCGCCGTCGTTAATGTTACTTGTATTATAACATTTCTCCGCTCAACGAGCGCTGAGCCGTGCGCATGGTGCCGACCACGCGCAAGCCATGCGGCGCCGCGCCTGCGTCCACCGTCGCCTTCACGCAAGCGGACAGAAACACGTCGGGACGCAGGGAGCCTGTCGGCTTCGCCTCGAGCTCGAAGCGCACGCGCGCGCCCGAAACCTCGACGGCACCGCGAACGAACTCCGACACCACGAGGGTCTTCTCCTTCTTCTTGCGCACGACCGTGACGGCATCGGGCACGATCAAGCGCTCGACGGGGTGCGAGCTCGGCCTCGTAGGCGCTGACGGGAAAGGCGACCGACGCCGCGGGCGCGCGCTGTGCTCGACGTAGGCGCACGAAGTCGGGGCGAGATCGACGGCGCTTGCGGCTTGCAGCGCGGCGAGGGCGACGTCGGGCGCGACGTAGCGCTCGAGAAAAAGATCGAAGTACTCGGCGGTGCCGCCCACGCCGACGGGAAGCGCGGCCCCGAAGGCGATTCTCATATGAGGGGAAAAGCCCTGCCTCACGGCGAAGGGAAGCTTCGCGCGACGCACGGGCGCGCTCGAGCGCGCGGGCTATCTCGAGATGGGAGAGCATGCAAACGCCCCGTCTTCCTAAACACCACGCGCAGCCTGAACAAACGCGGATCAGCCATGGTCAACACCCCTTTCGCTCACGGCGTTGGACCCGCTTGCGACGCGGGCTTCGCCAGTTCGTTGTCGACGCCGACAGCCTGGCAGGCGCCGCAACCCGTGCAGCGTCCAAACGTGCAATCGGGCGTGGTCTTCTCCTCCTGAGCGCGCCTGCGCTCGAGCGCGAGAAAACGCTCGGAGACGCCGGCGCTGATATGCGACCAGGGCATGACGTAGTCGGTGTCGAAGCTCGCCTGCGCGATGGCCTCGGGATCGATGCCGACCTCGTCGATCGCACGTCGCCAAGCCTGCTCGCTGAACAGCTCCGTCCAGGCGTCGAAGCGCGCGCCGGCACGCCATGCGCACTCGACGAGGTCGGCGACCTCGCGGCCCCCGCGGCTCATGACGGCCTCGACGAAGCTGGTCTTGGGATCGTGGTAGCGCACGTCGACCGCCTTGTACTTGACCGAGCGCTTCAGCAGCCCGACACGGCGCATCGTCTCCTCGGGCGAGATCTGGCCGTCCCATTGGAACGGCGTCTGGGCCTTCGGGACGAACACCGCGCACGATACGGACATGCGCACGCTGCCGCGCTGATCGGCGGGGACGTTGGCCTTGGCGCGATCGTAGGCGCGCTGGGCGAGGCTCGCGATTCCCTTTGACGTCCTCGTCGGTCTCGGTGGAAGGCCGATCATGAAGTAGAGCTTGCAGCGCCTCCATCCCGCCTGAAATGCGGCGTCGATCGCGGAGAACAGATCGTCTTCGGTCACGTTCTTGTTGATGACGTCGCGCAGACGTTGCGTGCCCGCCTCGGGGGCGAACGTCAAGCCGCCCTTCTTCTGCCCCGCCACAAGACCCGCCATCTCCACGCCGAAGGAGTCGAGGCGCTGGGAGGGAACCGACACGCGTATGCCGCGCCCGTCGCACGCGGCGTTGACGCGCGTGAGGATCTCGGCGATCTGGGAGTGGTCGGTCGAGGAAAGCGACGTGAGGCTGACCTCGTCGTATCCCGTCTCGTCGAGTCCGCGCACGACGGCGTCGACGATGTTGTCGGCGCTGCGCTCGCGAACCGGCGATACATCATGCCCGCTTGGCAGAAGCGGCAACCGCGCGCGCATCCGCGCAGCACCTCGACGTTGAGGCGGTCGTGCACGACCTCGGTGTAGGGAACCACCGTAGGCTCCCATGCGTCGCTTTGCGCGAAGCCGGTGAAGACGCGCTTCTCTATGAGCGTCGGGACGCCCTCCGAGACGGGCTCGATCCAGCTGCCGCCCCTCTGCGCCTCCTCCTTGTCGCGCCAGCGGTACAGACTCGGCACGTAGGTGCCGGGCACATCGGCCAAAGCGCGCAGGATCTCCGCACGGGAGGCCTTGCGCGCGCGCATCTCGCGGATGAGCTCGAGCACCTCGGGACGGCCTGCTCGCCCTCGCCCACCAGCACGGCGTCGAAAAACGGCGCGTAAGGCTCGGGGTTGTAGGCGCAAGGCCCGCCGCCGAGCAACGATCAGGGTCGTCCTCGGCGCGCTCCGCCGCGCGCAGCGGCAGCCCCGCGAGATCGATCGCCTCGAGAACGTTGGTCGCGGCGAGCTCGTGAGGCAGCGTGATGCCGATGACGTCGAACTCCGAAAGCGGCGCGCAGCTTTCGATGGAGAACAGCGGCAAGCCTTCCACACGCATGAGGTCGATGAGGTCGACCGCGGGAAGGAACGCGCGCTCCGCCATGAGGCGCTCCGTCGCGTTGACCGCGTTGACGAGGATGCGCACGGCCTGGTTCGCCTGGCCCAGCTCGTAGGTGTCCGGGTAGACCATGCAAAACGAGAGGTCGGCATCCCGCTTGTAAACGCAACCCCATTCCCGGTTCAAATAGCGCGCAGGACGTTCCACGCGCGCGAGCAACGGCTCGAGGCGCGTCCACAAATTGGTTTTCAGCATGAATCAGCTCCTTGAACGCACGCGGCGGATAACCTCGCCCGCAGCGCTTTTCGCCCCGACGAGCACCTTGCGTCCCACGGGGTCTCGGCGGCGGTTGCGGCGGCCTCGACCGCCCCGTCGCGCGCCTTCTGAACAACGGTCGCGAAGCCGACGATGTCGCCGCCGGCCTCGAAGTACTCGATGGCCGCGTGCCCCATGGCCTCGGTTCCCCGCATAGCCCACGCCGGCGCGCACCGCCCAACCGAGCACGGGCACCGCGCCCGCGACCGAACGCGCGAGGTTGCGCAGGGCGAACGCGCCGCCGACCACGCACGCAAGCTCTTTCACGCGCTCGGTCGACATGGGCTGTCCGTACGCGGCTGCGATCTGAAGCAGCATCTTCGCCTGGTTCAACGTCATGATGGGCATGTCCGCGCCGGGGATGATGGGCAAAAAAGGCCCACGGCGCCGTTTTGCAGCGCGGGTCGCGTTGACCGCGTCGACGGACAGCGGCCTGCGGACGAACGGGAACGCCAGCGCGAAGGCGAGCTTTTTATGCCTGCACGCCGCGATGATCCACTCGCCCATGCGCGTGTCGAGGGCGGCCGCCGTATCGCCCTCGACGGGAATCGGCTCTTCGACACCGCCTTCCGCAGACGAGGGGGCCTCGTGCGCGGCGCGCACGCGGGCGCGACGATGTCGCCGTCGGGAATGCCGAACCCGACGGCCTCTGCGAGCTGCCGACCAGACGGGGCATGCTCGTCGCAACCATGACGGGAATCCCCGCCTCGCGCAAACAGGCCGCCTGGGCGCCGACGATGTCGGAGGCTCGGCGACGATCACCGCCATGTCGTCCCCGTCGTAGGGAACGTAGGGCTTTTCCTGAAGATAGCCGACGGTGACCCGCGCCCGAACGCCGGCGCTCGCGAACGCCGCACGCACGTGTCCGACCACGTCCCCGGGCGGAGTCGTCGATGAGCACCGAGACGGCGAGCAGGGGTGTTCAAAGCGGCGTCGATGTCGGTCGCCTCCTTGAGAACCGCGGGGATATCAACGGGTAGCTGCATAACCGCCTCTCTTTTCTAATACGTTCTCATGAGACCAGACGGATCCGATGAGACCGAGCATGACGAAGTTCACGACCATGAACGAGGAGCCGTAGCTGACGAAGGGCAGCGGGATGCCCGTGATGGGCATAAGACCGCAGTCCATGCCGATGTTCTCCAAAATCTGGAAGAGCCACATGCCCACGATCGCGCACACGATGAGCATACCGAACAGATTGCCGCAGTTGCGGGCGATATGCAAGCTGACGGCAACCAAGGCCGCGTAAAGCGCGATGAGGAACATGACGCCCAGAAATCCGAGCTGCTCGGCGAGCACGCAGAAGATGAAGTCCGTGGGGGCCTCGGGCAGAAAGCCGTGAGAGGACTGCGTCGCGTTGAGAAGGCCCTTCCCGAAAAGCCCGCCCGAGCCGATGGCGATCTTGGCCTGCCAGAGGTTGTAGCCCTCGTCGGTCAAACTCGACCCGCTCTGATCCATGAACACGAGCAGACGGTTGCGCTGATACTGCTTGAGCAGGCGGTACTCCCACGCACCCGATTCCGTTTGGTATTTGAGGAACTCGTCGACGACGAACACGCCCACGATCCCCAGGATGCCGACGCCGAGCGTGATGAGCAGGTACTTCGCCTTCGCGCCGCCCATCACCAACGTCGTGGCGCAGATGAACAGGTACACGAGCCCCGTGCCGAGGTCGGGCTGCGTCATGATGCAGGCGAAGGGGATGAGCAGCATGAACAGCACCTTGACGTACTCACGCGGATCGTCGAGGGTCCCCCCGTAGCGGGCCACGAGGCTCGCCGCATACAACACGACCGTGACCTTCGCGAACTCGCCGGGCTGCACCTGCATGCCGATCTTGATCCACGAGGTGGCGCCCATGGTGGTCACGCCGATGACGGGAAGGTGCGGGGATAGGACGAGAACCACGTTGACGACGAGGAACACGGTCGTCAGGTTCGCGAGCCTGCGGTAGTCGAAACGCCACACGATCATCATGAGCACGCAGCCGAGGGCGACGCCGGCCAGCTGGTTCTTGAAGCTGTAATCGTCGTCGTTGATAACCGCGGACCAGCAAATGACCAGGCCGAACACGATCAAAACGGCGACGACGGCCACAAACGGCAGGTTGACCACGCCGCTTGCATGCGCCGCCGCGCGCGTCGCCGCATGCGGCACGTGAGGCGTGCGCAACGAGTCTATCTGCGGCAGCTGAGACATGCGTCCACCCCCCCCTAGTCCCTTCGTCCGGTCGAACCCGAGAACTCGACCTCGACCGCTTTGCCCGTCGACCCCGCCACCCGCGCGAGATCGACTTCCTCGCCCGCCTCGGGCGCATGAGCGCGCCCCGAGAACCGCGGCCACGATAGGGCCTGCGGTGTCTGAGCCGCCGCCGCCCTGCTCGATGATGCAGGCGACGTAGCGCGGCTCGTCATAGGGCACGTACGCCGCGAACCAGGCGTCGTCGGGACGATCGGTGTGCTCGGCCGTTCCCGATTTGCCCGCGGCCTCGATGCCCTGCTCGGAGAACACGCGCGCCGAGCCCGCGTTGTCGGTGATCGTCGAGCGCAGCGCCTCGCGCACGTAGGCGAGATGCGTCTCGTTGACCTCCGGCTGCGCGACCACCTCCGAGCTCGCGGAGGCGACGACGTCGCCGCGGGCGTTGCGAACCTCTTTGAGCAGATGGGGCTTCATGATCTGTCCGGTGGCGATGCCGCCGTACGCGACGGCGAGCTGAAGGGGCGTCACGAGGACGTCGCCCTGGCCGATGATCATGTTGGAGTAATCGCCACCTCGCCATTGAGCCTCGGAGGGACGTTGCGCCAATGCTCTGCCTTCCACTCGGGAGTGGGAATGCGGCCCGACGACTCGTTGGAGACGTCGACCCCCGTCGCCATGCCGCAGTTGTATTTCGCGAGGTACTCCTGCAGCGCGGTCTCGGACAGCTCGCCCGTGCCGTTGGGGCCGTGATCGTAGAAGGCCTTGGCTATCTCGTAGAACACGACGTCGCACGAGTTGACGATACCGCCGTGCAAGTCGAGGCGTGCCGTGGCCGTCGAGCTTCCAGCATTTCTGAACGTCGCCCGAGCCGAAACCGTCCCACGCGCCCGTGCAGTTCCACGTGCTCGAGGCGCTCGCGAACCCGTAGTGCAAACCCGCCATCGACGTGAACGCCTTGTAGGTCGACGCGGCGGCGTACTGCCCGTTGACCACGCGGTTGGTGAGCGGGGCGTGCGACTCGTCGGTGTTGTACAGATCCCAGATGTCTTGGGGGATGCCGCCTGTGAAGTTAGCGGGATCGAAGGTGGGGTAGCTCGCCATGACCAGCACCGAGCCGTCCCTCACGTCCATGGCGACGACGGCGCCCGCGACGCCGTTGCCGGTGCCGATGTCGCCTTCGGGCGCGATGGTCGAGGCGAGCAGGGAGTCGGCCGTGTACTGAGCCGACGCGTTGAGCGACAGGTAGACGTCGGATCCCTTCACGGGCTGGGTCTCGCTCGCGACGCTGACGACGTTGCCACCCGCGTCGACCATGACCTTGCGCTGCCCGTGGTCGCCGGAGAGAAGGTTGTCGTAATACTGCTCGACGCCGCTTAGCCCACCGTGTCGGTCGCCTCGATCTCGCGGCCCTCGATCGCAGTCTTGAGCTTGTCCTCGAAGGAGAGCCGGTGTAGCCGAGCGCGTGCGCGCACAGCGCTCCGTAAGGATAATCGCGCACGGTGCGCTCCTGAACGGTGACGCCCGCGAAGGCGTCGGCGTGCTCGGATATGAAGGCGACGTCGCGCAGGCGCACGTCGGAGGCGACCACGCGCTGGCTCTGTGCCCCGGCCGAGGCGTCTTTGATGCGCTGGCGCACGACGTTGATGGGAAGGCCGAGCACGGCAGAGAGCCTGCGCACGACGTCGTTGTCGTCGACCACGTCGGGATCGGCGAGAACCGTCTGGCTCGTGCGGTTGCTCACCAACGCCGTCCCCAACGCATCGTAGATGCACCCGCGCGGAGCGGGCGTCGAAACGGTGGTGAAGAGGTTTTGGTTCGCCTCGTCTTTGTACTCGCTGCCCGACATCACCTGCATCGACCAGAGCTTGACCGAGAGCACGCCGAAGATCGCGCCCGCAAGACCCCCGATGGCGACGAAGCGGTTCGACAACCCGTCTCCGGGCTTCTTGGTCGCCGAGGAGTCCTTCGCGACGTGGACGTCGCCTGCAAGCGCGCTTTTCGCGCCCGTCCTCTTCTCGAACGGCGACGACCCGACGCCGACGGTGTCGAGCTGCTTGAACTCCTTGCCCTGGCCCGCTTTAGGAGAAGCCGCCCGCGCACGCAAAACCGCGACGACGGCGACAAGGGCGATGACGACCACGGCGGCTATGACCGCCGCGGCGATTGCGATGAGCATCGAGGCGCACCTCCTTCTCTAACGTACCAACGGCATTCCGGATTGAGCGGTCCCTCCCTGCGCCGCGAAGCGCATGTACAGCGGATACATCACGAGACCGAGCACGCTGTCGTACAGCGCGCAGGGAAGGCTTCGATACGCGAAAGCCTCGAGCAGGCCCGACGCCGAACCGCCGAGCAAAAGCAGCGCGCCGTAGAGCACCTCGCCCGCCAGAAGAGAGACGACGACCAGCGCGACGGGCATGAACAACGTTCCGTTGTCAAGCAACGAAAACGCCTTCGAGGCGAGAAACGAAACGAGCCCGAATACGAACGCCATCGCCCCGACGGGGCCTCCGCCAACAAGGTCGAAGATCAATCCGAGCAGAAACGGCATCACCGCCCCGAGCCCTCGGCTCGCAAAATGACGGCGATCACCACCGTATAGGCGAGCAGGAAGTTCGGCACCGCGAAACCGAGGCTGATGTTCGGAGCGACGAGAACCTGAAGCGCGACCGCCGCTATCGCGCCGACGACCGTCGCGACACGTCCGCACCTTCCACTACGATGCACCTCCCGAAGACCCCGACGAGCCGTCGGACGCCGCGCTTGTGACGACGATGACCTCCTCGAACGACGAGGCGGTCTCGTTCGGCGACACGATGATCTTGCGCGTCGCGTCGGTGGTGCTGCCGTCAACGCGCACGACCGTGCCGATGAGCAGGCTTTGGTATAGCTTCCGCCCAGCCCGCTTGTCAACACGACGTCGCCGACGTTTACCGAAACGTCATCGCCCACGTTCTCGAGGTACATCAAGCCGTTGAGGGAGCCGCGCACCACGCCTTCCGCCCTGCTCGATTGGACCATGGCGGCGGCGCCCGATTGCGGATCGGTCAGCAGCCTCACGACCGCCGAGCCCGGCGATGCGGAGACGACCTGGCCGACGACGCCCGCAGGGCCCATCACGGTCAACCCGCCTCGACGCCGTCGTCGGCACCCGCGTCGATGGTGACGGTCTGGTTCCACGCGTCGGTGCTGCGTCCGATGACGCGCGCGCCCACGCCGTCGAAACCGTAGGCGTTCTTGAGATTGAGAAGACCCTCGAGCCGCTCCGCCTCGAGGCGGTACTCCTCCGCGTTCGTGACCAGCTCGGTGAGCTCGGCGTTGCGCTCGCGCAAAGCCGAGAGGGTCGCGTCGGATGCGGTAGCGTCCTCGACGGCGCCCGCGGCATCCTCGAGAGCCGACCCGGCTGCTGCGCCGGGTGGCCTTGAGCGGGGCGAACACGCCGCTCACCGCGCTTTGAACGGTATGAAGCGGACCCGATGCGCCCTCGCGCGCGTACATGGTCATCATGACGACCGAGACGATGAGCAGCACGATGAGCAGCGCCCGGCTCAAAGGCGCTGATCCTCTGTTCTGAAAGTTAAGCGACATGCGAAGTACTCGAACCCCTTTACTTCGAGCGCATGAGCGTCTGGCGAAGAGCCGTCGGGGTCTCGAGGACCTTCAGGCAGCCCGAGACCACGTTGGTCAAAGCCGTCTCGGACACCCACACGGGAATCTCAAGCTTGTCGGTGAGGTAGCGGTCGAGGCCCGAGAGCAGGCCGCCGCCGCCCGTGAGCAGGATGCCGTTCTGGATGATGTCGCTGGCCAGGTCGGGGTTGGTCTTCTTGAACGTGTCCTTGATGTGCAGCACCATCTCCTCGATGGGGGCCTGAAGCGCCGCGCGCACGTCCTCGGACTGGATGGTGACCTCCTTGGGCTGCTCGGTGTAGACGTCCTGGCCGGAGATGATCATGTCGCGCTCGCGGCCGTCCTCGAAAGGCAGGATGGAGCCGATTTTGATCTTGATGACCTCGGCCGTGCGCTCGCCGATCTTGATGCCGAGCAGGTCGCGCAGGTGCATGGCGATGGCCTCGTCGAGCCGGTTGCCGGCAAGGCGCAGGCTCGAAGACGTCACGATGCCGCCGAGCGAGATGACCGCGACCTCGGTGGTGCCGCCGCCGATATCGACCACCATGGAGCCGGTCGGCTCGGTGACCGGCAGATCGGCGCCGATGGCCGCCGCCACGGGCTCCTCGATGAGGTAGGCCTGGCGGGCGCCCGCCTGGATGGTGGCCTCGAACACGGCGCGTTTCTCAACCGAAGTGGCGCCGCAGGGGATGCACACGACGATGCGGGGCTTGGGCTGCCAAGGGTACTTGCGCTCGGCCGCCTTGTTGATGAAGGCGGAGATCATGGCCTCGGTCACGTCGTAGTCGGCGATGACGCCGTCTTTGAGCGGGTGCTCGGCGGAGAACGCGTCGGGCGTGTGGTTGATCATGTTCTTGGCCTCATGGCCGACGGCCAGCACGCGCTGAGTGGACTTTTCTATGGCGACAACGGAGGGCTCGTTGATGACGATGCCCTCCCCCGTGATGGCGACCAGCGTGTTCGCCGTGCCGAGGTCGATGGCCATGTCGGCGGACATCTGACCCGTGAGGCTTGAAAACGCGTCTAGGGAAGGACATTGAGGATAACCTATCGATTGAATGCGTGCAGATAGAGACTGATTCTAACACAGGGGCGAAAAAAAGAGACGAATGCCCCGCCCCCTATGCTGAAAATCCACAGTGCGCGTAAGAGCGGGCGAAACGCACGGCGAGCGCATCCGTCCGAGGACGTCGGCGCGAAACGACGGCGGACAAAGAGAGGCTCGCAAGAAAAAAACGCCCCCGACCACGCTAAACACGCGGTCGGGGGCGTTCGGGAGAACTACGGGACGGCGTTTCCGCCCATCACGCTCTCGATCAGTGGACACTGCAGGAAAGGCACGGGTCGTAGGCGCGAACGAGTTTTTCGATATCGAGGCGGATCTCGTCTTCGCCCCTCCCCTCCTCGACGAGCAACTCGGCGAGAGCGCGCATGTCGCATTCGAGGTTGGCGATGTTTTGAGCCGTCGGCGTCATGATGGACGCGCGGACCACGCGCCCCGCCTCGTCAAGCTCGAGCTCGTGGAAAAGCGCGCCCCGAGGCGCCTCGGTAAAGCCGACGCCGCGTCCCGCGCGCACGGTAAACGGCGCAGGCGCGCTCGAACCCTCGTATTCGTCTGCGGCGAGGCGACGGCAGATCGCCGCGCAACGGTCGAGCGCGTCGACAAGCTCGACCGCCTGCGCGATGTTGTTCGCGAACGGGTTGAACTCGGGAGGACGCAAACCCGCCTTCGCGGCGGCGTAACGCGCGCGCTTGCTGAGGTTTCCCCCACGATGCGTTGATGCGCGCGAGCGCAGCGGTCATGTAAGGACGTCCCGTTCGCCGCGCCTTGGCGAAAAGGGCCGCGGAATGCGCCGCGGTGTACTCCTCGATCTCCTCGGAGACCTCCGACGACGCGAACTCGTAACCTGCGCGCACGAATCGGACGGTATCCGAGTCGATCACCGGATAGGCGCCCGCGCGACCATGGCGAGCATGTCGCCTTCGGTCTCAAGAGCGACCGCGCCGAAGTCGTTGAACAAGTCGACGCTCGCGCATGCGAAGTCGACGGCTTCCTCGAGCTTATCGGCCAGCTCGAGGTAGCCCTCGCGTCATCTCATGCGTGAACCCGCCCACCACGGCCGTGATGGGGTGAATCGAGCGACCTCCCACCTTCGTGCACAGCTCGTTTCCGAGCGCTTTCAGGCCGAGGGCCCGCTCGAACAGATCGCGGTCGGACTCGGCGAGGGGAAAGACGCTTTTGTGCCCGAGGAAATCGGGAGCGGCGAACACGAACAGGTGCGTCGCATGGTTTTGAAGATACGAGCCGTACACGAGAAGCTCGCGCAGCGCGCGCGCGTGCGATCGGTCACCTCCACGCCGAAGATCTGCTCGATGGCGCGCAGATCGGTGACGACGTGGCTTGACGAGCAGATGCCGCAGACGCGGGAGGCGATGTAGGGAACCTCCTCGAAGGGACGCGCGCGCACCATCGACTCGAACAGACGGGCGGGCTCCACCACGGACAGCTCGCACGTTTTCACCACGCCGTCCTCTATGACCACGTGGATGTCGCCGTGACCCTCGACGCGAGCCACATGATCGACGGAAATTGAAGTTTTAGCCATAGCTTCGAATCCTTTTGAACGAGCGCCGCTACGACGCCGTGATCGCGTGATTGACCTGGTTGAACATCTCAAGCGCCTTGTCGAAGCGCTCGACGGGGACGCCCGAGCGGCTGCAGACCGCCCGCGCGGAGTCGAGGTTGGCGTGAGGAGAGTCCCGCGCACCCGTTGCAGGGACGTCCGAGGTCCGGGCAGCGTGCGCCGCACCCCGAACGCGTCACCAACCCGAGGCACAGCGTGCTGCGCCCGTAGAAGCAGCCGTGCTCGCCCCGCTTGCACTCTCCGCACAAGGTCGAAGTGCGCGCGTAGGCGTTCGAGCCGTACAGCACCTGCTGCAAGACGGCGATGAAGTCCAGCGGATCGATCGGACAGCACGGAACCTCGAAATCAACCTCGATGACGTCTTTCACCGCGCACGGCGCAACGCAGAGGCCGCACGCTGTCGGCACCGCGTCGCCGTAGACCTCGCGTGGTCGATCGTCGAACGCCGCAGCCGCCATGCCGGGGATGCCGGCGGTGGCCGCGCACGCGCCGATGGTGATGACGACGCGCGCCTTCTCCCTCAACTCGAGGCAGGTCCGCCGAGCCTCCTCGGTGGTCACCGCGCCCTCAATCACCGCGATATCGAACGCATCAGGCATGGGATCTGAGGAGGTGAGCTGCCAATAGGTCATCTCGACTTGGCCGAGCACGTCGAGAAGATGCCGCTCGACGTTGGTGATGTTGATCTGACAGCCGAAGCAGCTCGCCAAACCCACCAGCACCACGCGCGGCGTCTCGGCGCGGTAGCTTCTGAAATCAACGTTGCCCATGTTACATCGACCCCTGGATGTTCTTGGCTTCCCAATAGTTGAATACGGGCCCGTCGATACAGCAGTACTGATGGCCCACCTGGCAGTGCCCGCACTTGCCCACGCCGCACTTCATGTGGCGCTCGAAGCTCATGTAGATATGGTCGTAGGAAATGCCCTTCTTCCGCATCTCCGCGACGACGAACCGGTACATCACCGGCGGCCCGCACAGGGCTCCGAACGTGTTGGGCGCGTCGATCTCCAGATGCTCGAACGGCTTCGTGACCAGGCCAACCTCGCCATCCCACGTATCGTCGGGATGTCGACGGTCAGGTAGAGGTCGAAGTCCTTGCGATGGCGCCACATCTCGAACTGGTTGCGGAACATGACCTCGGAAGGGTTTTTCGAACCGTAGATGATGGTGACCTTCCCGAACTCGCTGCGCTCGTCGTGGATGTTGTTGATGAGCGAACGCAGCGGGGCGATGCCCAAGCCCCCCGCCACCAGCAGGATGTCGTGGCCGCGCATGTCGCCGAAGGGAAAACGGCCTGCCGTAGGGGCCGCGTATGCCGACGATGTCGCCGCACTGCATCTCTTGCAGACGCTCGGTGAAACGACCCGCCCTGCGCACGCACAGCTCTATGAAGCCGCTTTTCGACGGCGAGCTGGAAATCGAGATGGGGGCTTCGCCGACGCCGAACAGGGAAAGCTCGACGAACTGCCCGGCTCGTGGTGGAACGCGTTTCTGATCCGCTCATCGACGAGCCGGAACTCGAAGAGCTTCTCGGTGGCGGTGAGCTCGGTGATGGAGGTGATGCGGGCGGGCCAGGGACGATACGGATTCGCCCGCATCATCTCGGCGCCCGAGCTTCCGGCCCCTCCTCGTGAAAAAGGGGCGATGCTGACGGACGTGGCTGTGGGCATGATGCTTTAGGCCCCCTTTCGTTCGAAGAACTTGAGCACCTCGATCGGCGAGATGTTCGCCTTGCATGCGTACACGCATCTCCCGCAGCCGACGCAGAGATTGCGATTGTGCGTGGAGAGGAAACCCGTTGAGCTTGTGGTACATGCGGTGGCGAACCCGCCCGCGGCCGTCGGCGCGGAAGTTATGACCGCCGGCGACCTCGGCGAACTGAGGGCTCGTGCATGCATCCCAAACACGCTCGCGCTTGCCGGTCTTTCCGTCGGGGTCGAGGGTGTCGCGGATGTCGAAGCAGTAGCACGTCGGGCACACCGCCGAGCACGCCGTGCACGAAAGGCACCTGCTTCCGAGCTCCTCCCAAAACGGGTCGGAGTGGAAGGCGTCCATGAGCATCGGGATTTCCTGAATGTCGGGTATATCGGGATTGAACGACTCCTGGCGATGGCGCGTCACCTGGCGGAACGCGATGCGGTCCTCGTCGGTCGCCTCGCGCGGATTGCACGACGCCCTCGAGGATGTTGGCCGCCTCGACGCTTCCGATGGACACGAGGTAGCGCTCGCCGATGTCTTGAAGAAACAGATCGTAGCCGCTTCTGGCCTCGTCGCTGTCGAGCAGGTGGCAAAAGCACCCTCCGAGGGCATGCAGCTGATGCCGACGACCATCGTGGCGGCTTTGTGCGCCGTAATACGGATCGGGATAGCGGGCGTCCTCGAAAACGCTGTTCAGGCAGTTGAGCGCGTTGATGTCGCACGCATGAGCCCCGAATATGACGCGCGGCTTGATCGTCTCGGCGTAAGGGAGCACCTCGTTGGTCGTCGCGTCGAACTCGAGAAGCGTCTCGCGAGGCGGCAGGTAGTACTTCTTCAAAGAGGTGATGGTGGTCGGATAGTCAAGCTCGATCTCCTCGAACGAGCTCACGACCTCGAACGCATAACTCAACCCGCTTTTCACAGGGGCCACGACTTCGTAAGTCTCCATGAAGGCCGATACGAGCAAAGGGGAGCTCGGATCGATCGATGACTCGATAGAGCATTCGTCTCGTCCTTATCTCGTCTGCGATTCTTAACCTTGGCCTCTTCATGTTAGCGCCCTGACATAACTCCGCCCCCTCAGCTCTTCGGCATGCGGCAGGTAAAACAAGAGGACCCGCGCCTTGAATGAACGCAGGTCCTCGATGATGCCGTATGTTAGCCGCGAAGCGGTTCTTACGCGAAGAAGATGCCGATCTCGCGCTCGGCGGACTCAGGGCTGTCGGAGCCGTGAATGACGTTCTCGTCCATGATGAGGCCGAAATCGCCGCGGATGGTGCCGGGAGCCGCCTCGGCGGGGTTGGTGGCGCCCATGAGGAGCGGCACTTGGCCACGGCGCCCTCGCCGGAGACGACCATCTTCACCACGGGGCCGGTGGTGATGTACGCGATGAGCCCGTCGTAGAAGGGCTTGCCCTCGTGCTCGGCGTAGTTGGCCTTGGCCTGCTCGGGGGTGACCATGCCGAGCTCCATGCGCTCGACGGTGAGGCCGGCGCGCTCGAAGCGGTTGATGATCTCGCCGATGTGCCCGTTGCGCACGCCGTCGGGCTTGATCATGGAGTAGGTCTGCTGGATAGCCATGGGTTTCCTTTCAATCTGATCGATCTATCGATACACGAGGAAAGCTCGTCTATCTTCTCTCGTGGGAGGGTTCGAGCCCGCCCCGTTTACTTCTGGCTCGGGAAGTACAGCTCGACGTCGGAGACCTTCCAGCCGAGCATATCGCGCACCATGCTGATCTGATACGTGACGTCGCCGCCTTCAGCGGTGTTCGCCGTCACGTACACCGTCGAGTCGCTCATGGAGCGGTTGACGCCGTCGACCTGAACGTCGGAGTCCTCGACGACGATGTCGAGCATCGACGCCTTGCCCTCCGCGCTGACGCCCTCGGCGACAAGCGCGTCGGCGCCCGACGGATCGGCGAACAGCTGCTTGGCGACGTCTTCCTGCGTCGGGTAGCCGTAGCCTTGCGTGTAGGCGAACACCGCGCCCGCGAAGGCCAGCACCACCAAGACGACGAAGAACACGAGGATCTTCAAGCCGAAGTTCTTGCGCTTGCGCGCTCCTGCTTGGCCAAGCCGCGCGACCACTGCTCGAGCTCCTCCTCCGACGCGTTGAAGAAACGGTCCTGGTCGTCGTCGTACGCTCCGACGTAGCCGGGGTACGCGGCGTTTTGATCGTAGCCCTCGTCGTAGTAGAAGGGGTCCTGCGCCGCGTAATCATCTTCGTAGATCATCGATCCGTCGGAAGCCACGTCGAGGCCGGAGATGTCGGCGTAATCGATCACCTGGGTCATGTCGGAGGTGCCCTGCGCGACGACGCCGACCGCGCGCTGGTAGTCGACGCTGGCCGAATCGGACAGGTAGTACGTCTTGTCGGCGATGGCGCGCTCGAACGCCTCGACGGCCTTCTCCATCTGGCCGCACGCGACATAGGCCTGGCCCAAGCTCGCGTAGAGCTTGTTGCGCGTCTCGTTGCTCATGTCGAACTGCAGCGCGCTCTCGTAGGAAGCCACGGCGTCGGCCGGGCGGTTCAGGGCCATGAAGCACACGCCCAGGTTGAGCAGCGCCTTGGTAGGATCGGGATTGGCCTCCTCGAGCGCCGCCTCGCGAAAACGCCACGCCCGCTTCAGCCGATTTGCCCAGCTTGAGAGCGCGTTGCCCATGCCCATGTAGGACTTGTAGGGCGCCTCGTAGGCATCGTTGGAGACCGCGTTCTCGAAATGACGCACCGCGTTCGTAATCGCGCAGCGACGCGTAGGCCATGCCGAGGTTGCACTCGACGGTCGCCCTGCGCCGCATACGACGGGTCGGCCGTCGCCTGCGTGTAGGACTGGATGGCCCGGCGGGTTCTTCAACTTGACCAGGCAGTTGCCGATCTTTATGGTAGAGAAGCCCCATCTCGCCGGGCGCCAACGGAGACGATGCGTCCTGAAGGCACGCGGTGAACCCCATCAGCGCGGCTTGGAAATCCTTGCGCCGATACTGCTCCTGAGCCTTATCGAATTGCTCGCTTGTTCACTTTGATCCTCTGATCCTATCTCGCCGAAAGTGCGCTCGAACCCTGCGGGGGTTATTCGGCGGCGTTCTCGATGACGACGGACTCGATGACATCGCCGGCGCGCAGCGAGCCGATGACGTCAAGCCCCCTCGAGGGTCTGCCCGAACACGGTGTAGCCGGAGTCGAGCATGGCTGCGCGCCCAGGCACAGGTAGAACTGCGAGCCGGCGGAGTTGGGATCCATGGAGCGGGCCATGGCGAGCGCGCCGTCCTCATGGGAGTTGTTCGGGTTGGTGGTGAACTCCTCCTTGATGGAGTAGCCGGGGTTGCCCGTGCCGCAGCCGCGACGCGAACCCTCGTTGATAACCTGCTCGGGGGTTAAATCGCGCGTGGTGGGGCAACCGCCCTGGATGACGAAGCCGGGCACGTAGCGATGGAACTTCAAATTGTCGTAAAAGCCCTTGCGCGCGAGCTCGACGAAGTTGCCGACGTGGATGGGGGCGTCCTTGCCCGCCAGCTGAACGCGGATGTCTCCCTTGGAGGTGTGCAAAACCGCGATTTCGTCGCCCGTGGGCTGGTACTCGGGAGTGTAAAGCGCCATAAGTCGTTCCTCGTTTCTCTTCGGCGCGCGCGGTTTCACGACCGCGCGATCGCGCCTGCGAATGACTACATACGAACCTGCATTTTAACAGCGAAAACCTGCGGAATGTCGAAAACCTGTCAATCTTCACGCACGTCCGATCTCGCCTCGCGCCTACAGGACGCGTTCGAAGATGCTCGCGACCTCGACGTGGTAGGTTTGCGGGAACATGTCGACGGGCGTCGCGCGCGCAAGGCGGTAGCCCTCCTGCTCGAACAGGGAGACGTCGCGCCCCACGTCTGCGGATCGCAGCTCACATACGCCACCCGTGCGGGGGCGGCGGCGGCGATGTGGCCCACGACGCCTTTGGCGAGGCCCGAACGCGGGGGGTCGACCACCAGCGCGTCCAATTCCCCGAGCTCGGGCAGCTCCACGGCCGTGTCGCCGCAGATGGCCTCGACCTCGACGTTGTTGACCTCCGCGTTACGGCGCAGATCGCGGATGGAAGAGCCCGCGACCTCGACCGCCACCACGTCTGCGCCGAGGCGGGCCATCGGGATGGAGAACGTCCCGCCGCCTGCGTACAGGTCGGCGACGTACATCCCCTCCTCGAGCTTAAGCCCCTCGACGACCGTCTCGACGAGCTTTTCCGCTTGCGCCGTGTTCACCTGGAAAAACGACGGCGCAGCCGTGAAGAAGCGCGCATCGCAGAGCTTCTCCTCCCACACGCCCTTTCCTTCGAGGGTTTCGATCTTCTTGACCTTCCGAGCGCTCCCCGGCTCGGCTAAGACGCGGACGACCGAGGAGGCCTTCAGCGCGTCCTGCAGGGTCTTCGCCACCGCGGTGCGGGGAAACGCGCTCGGCGGCGTCCAAAGCGCGACCTCGGTCTTTCCCGTGCGGAGGCTCGAGCGAACGCCCACGCGGTAGATGCCGAGGTCGTGAGACGACGAGAGGAACCTCAGCGCGCCGCGCAGCGCCTTCGGAGCGCGCTCGATGTAGCGGTTCGCCAACGGGCATGATTTCGTCGAGACGATGTCGTGGCTTCCCTCGCGGTAAAAGCCGAGGGCGAAGCGCCCCGCGCCGTCTGTCCCGGCTGCCATCTCGAGCTTGTTTCGGTACCCCCACTGCCGCTTGCTCGCCACGCAAGGCGCGACGAGCGACTCGGCGCGATCGCAGTCGAAGCGCGCGACCCTGCAAAGCGCGTCGACGACGGCGGCTCGCTTCGCGGCGATCTGAGCCTCGTAGGAAAGATGCGCCCAGGGACAGCCCCCGCACGCCTCCGCGCACTTCACCATGCCCGCGCGTTGGGGCGAAGCCTCCACGATACGCGCGACGCGGGCCCGCGCGTACGAGCGCTTGTCCTCGAAAAGCTCGACCTCGACGACATCGCCCGGCGCGGCGCCCTCGACGAAGACCGTCTTTCCGTCCGAGAGCCTCCCGATCGCCGCCGAGCCGTAGCTCATCCGCTCGATCGAAACCGTTTCACGCGCAACGACGCCGCGGACGTCGTCGAATCGTTGCGGTAAACCGCTCGTCTTATCGTTCATCTCTTTGTCCTTATCGTGTTCGTGGCCCAAACCGCCCCAAGATTGCCAAGCGCATCGCAGCTCGTTGTCGTATAATAAGCGCCGCGCTTGAGCTGAGCACATAACGCCCTCGTAGCTCAGGGGATAGAGCACTTGCCTCCGGAGCAAGGTGCCGCTGGTTCGAATCCAGTCGAGGGCACCAGCATTTTACCAGGTCGGATCGTTCGCGGTCCGACCTGCTTTTTTCTTCCGCAAACCCGGGCGCGACCGCCGGGGTCGCGCGCCTCCCCCCCCGCAAGCCTACGCCTCGCCTCCCGCGTCGAGGAAGATCTTGCGCGTGACGAAATTCCACACCATCACGATGAACGTCGCCCCGATCTTCGTGACGAGGTAGTGGATGCCGAGCAACTCGACGCCCGCCCACATGCAGAAGTTGTTGATGAGAAGGCCGATGACCGAAAGCGTCACGAATATCGCGAACTCACGGCGGCGCGACAGGCCGTCTTTGTGGGTGAACACATAGCGCATCGAGGCGACGTAGTTGAACACCACCGACGCCGTGAACGAGACGGTGGCGCTCACGAGGTAGTTGATCGCGAATACCTCGGTCAGAAGGGCGAGCAATCCGTAGTCGATGACGAAGGCGACGGCGCCCACGACGCCGAATTTCATGATCTGCTCGATGAGTTTCTTCACGCGAGCTCCTCTCCCGCTTCAGGCGCCCCGACGCGAATCGACGTAGATCAAGGCACAATAAAAAAGCTCGAACACCTATGTGCTCGAGCTTTGATGTTCGTGGTGCCCCCAACGGGAATCGAACCCGTGTCTCAGCCTTGAAAGTTCGAAACGCACCTCGAGCGCCCGATCGGATGCGGTCCGACAGGGCCGACGCGGGCTCTTCCCGCATCGTTCGAAAGCTCGGCTCGACAGAGTTTAGACGAGTTGTCACGAGTTGTCACCGCCCCGATCGACGCCCTCGCGGATCAATCAAAAGGTTTCCAGACTCTTTCGCAGATCAGGAGTGGTAGACGTTGTCGGCGTCATCGGGGTACGCGAACTCGACCTCGTAACCCATCAACTCGAGGTGCATAGCGACCGCGCGGGCGTTCGCGTTCGCGACGCCGAAGGGGCCGCCGTCGCGCCCCAGCTCGTCGAACTGCTCCTGGGTGCGGTAGTAGGTGAGCTGCACCTTCCCGCCCCTGTCGTTGGACACGACGGCCCTCTCGGCCTGCTCGACGATCCGCGCCCGCGACCCCTCGATGCGTCGGATCAGCTCCGCCACGTCCTCCGGCACGGGGGATGTCCCCCTCTCCCACCTGTTGACCGTGCGCGTCTGCACCCCGACGATCGCGGAGAGATCGTCCTGCGTGAGCCCGCACGCCTCGCGCCTCGCCCTGAGATCGGCTGCTTTCATCGCCATCTCCTCTCAAACGAAAAGCCCCCCTCGCAGGGGGCCGCCTCCTCGGCCGTTTCAGTTACTCGCCCGCGTACTCCTCGTAGTCGAGGGAGTCGACGACCTCGACGATCTCGCCGTCCTCGTCGAGGGTGCAAGTTCCGATCTCCTTGACGGTCGCCTTGCCGCGCATCGAGCGCCAGCCCGCCGTCTTGTACATGACGTCGTACTGGTACTTGACGTCGATCGACTCGAACTTCGCGTAAGCCTCCGCCTCGTCCTCGAAGATCCACTTCTCGGGCTCGCAGGTCATGAGGCCGTCGGTGTCGGTCCAGTTGGTGACGATGTATGCGGTGGTGTTGGTCATGATGTTGCCCCCTTCGGCTCGGTTGTTCGGCGGCCCCTTGCCGCCTCCCTGCGGTTATCATTATATGTCATGTTACCTGACATTTCAACTATATTTTACAATCAGCTCGAGGAGGTGATCGTATGAACGCAGCAGAAGCGATTGAAACGCTCGATGGTTGCACGACATTCGTCCGCGAGCTTGCCGAGGAATCCGACGACGCCCGCCTGTGGATGTTACTTGCAGCCCTCTGCTCAGTCATGGAATGGGCCGAGGGCGTGTTGGTCGATCGGGCTTAGTCGCGCTTGCGGCCGTCGAGCGACGAGCGGAACACCCTGCGCCCCCTCGCGCCCTTGATGCCGTTGAGCTTGCCGTCGTCGAGCATCTTGTACACCGCCTGAACCGACACGCCCAGCTCCTCGGCCGCGTCCGCGACTGTCATCTGATCGAGATCGTAGTGCATGTAGGCGAGCATGATGTTCGCCACGTCGGCGGAGCCCATCGGCTTGCTCTTGTCCCCCTTGGGGTAGTCGCGCGCCACCATCGCGAGCGCGTCGGCGATGCGCTCCTCGTCCTCGGCTGTTAAGCCCGCTATGGACGCCTTTCTCATTACGATCGCGAGCTGCGACTTCGGGAAGCGGGTGAAGTTGTCGAACTCCGTGTCGTTCAGACGCACGCTGCCGCCGCTGTTCTCCTCCATCGCCGTCGTGATCGCTTTGAGGAAATACCCGTAGCCTTTCAGAGTCTCGTCCATTTCGTCTCCCTTCTCGGTTGTCCGTTGCCTATATTATACCTATTTGTAATATTATTTCAACAAATATTAAACAGTGTTTGAACTTTGAAGGCACAAAAAAAGCCGCGCCCCTGGAGGGGCGCGGTGAGAAATGTCGATCTTTAGGTGCTAGTACTTAGCCCAGCGCGCCTCGACGCGCGTGATCGGCGTCGCGAGGTCGCCCGCGTATCCGTCCTGCCAGTTCCCCGTCTCGGTGTCGCGCTGGTACGGATACCACCCGCCCGCCTGATAGGTGCAGTACAGGACGACTTTGTCGCCGTTCGGCGACCATCCGTACAGCTCGACGCCGTCGATGGCCGAACCGTCGCCGCACGCGCCGTTGACCAGGTCGTTGATGTCGCTCGGGTTCGTGAGCTTCGGGAGCCAGCCGCTCGCCTGCGTGTGGACGCGCGCCTCGATGGGCCAGTCGCTCCAAACGCTGAGGTACGCGAGCGCGCCGTTCGCGTCCCATCCCGCGTAGTCGGGGTAACACGTGGCGGGGAGCACCGTGCCGTCGGTCGTGCGGGCTTGCAGCCAGATGGTCGGCTCGCCGCCCTCGGGCTTCGGCTGCGGCGCGGGCGACGGGGCTACGGGCGCGGGGGCCTCGCCGTCTCCGGTCAGCTCATGGTAGTACGCCTTGGCGCGTTCCATGTACTCGGCGTTCTGACTGCCGTTTAGCTCTCCGGGGCACGCGGTCGCCTGCCAGTGGCAGTGCGGGTAGACGTTGCCCATCCACGTCGGCTCGCCGAGCCCGTAGTACGCGCAGATCGCGGCGGTGAGGTGCGCTCCCGCGTCGAGCGCGGCGGGATGCACCGTCCACGGGTCGGAGCCGTCGTTGGCGTGCTCGATGCTGATCGTGTTGTTGTTGGCCCAATCGTGGCCGCACGCCCACGCGGCGTCCCAGTCGTTGACGAGCTGCCCGATGGTGCCGTCCGCCTGCACCGCGTAATGCGCGGAAGCCTCGCGGTTCGTCCAGACTCGGTAGCAGTCGTCGATGCTCAGGTCGCCCGCCATGTGGTGGATGGTGACCGCTTGGATCGAGCCGTTGCGCCCAGGGTAGTAATGGCACGGCAGGATCTTGGTGACGTCCGCCTCGAGGTTCTTCCAATCCATGTCAAGCCTCCTTGCTCACGCCGCACACCTCGTCCTCGATGGTGAGCGGCTTGTCGTACCCGAGGGCGCGCAGGCTGTCGCCTACGCCCTCGGTCGTGGGATCGACCACGATGCCGAGGATCGCCAGCAGCGCGAACACGGTGCCGACGATCGCCAGAAGATGCTCCTGAAGAACGCCGAAGTCGAGCGCGATGCCGAAGATCGCGGCCACTTGCGTCACGAGAAGCAGCACGGCGGGGATCAGCGCGACCCAGAACGCCTTGTTTAGAATGCGAACTTTCCAGTTGATGTTCATGGCTCCTCCTAATTCCGCGCGATGGACGCGTTGGCCCACATCACGCACTCCTCCAGCTTGGTCATCGCCAGCGACTTCTCGCGGCTATCCGGGCACGTCTCGTCGATGATCTCGGCGAAACCGCGCGCCGTACCTCGGATGAGATCGTAACGTCGCGGCTGATCGCCTTGTGGGGCGTGGTACGTGAAGTTGTTCTCGATCTGCTTACTCATGTCGTTCTTCTGCTCTCCTTTTCCGAGACGACGTGCGCCTCCATGATCTCCTGCCACAGCTGCGTGCCCGTCCCGTTGCCCCCGAGGGCGTGGTAGGCGTCGTGCACCGCCGTGGCCTGCTCTTTGATGCGAACGGGGCACGGCCCCCCGCTCGCGACGTACTGGCGGTGGTAGTCGATGAGCTGCTGCCTGAGCAGCGTCCTCATGCCCCGTTCCATCGCCTCGTCGTGCACCGTCTTTACCCTGCGCTGCGTGATCACGTAGGTGATCAAAGCTGAGCACACGGGAGCGAGGACCCATCCCGCTATCGTCATTAGCTGCTGCGTCACCGCATCACCTCCCCTCCGCACTATTTTGCGCCGCGTGTCGCACGTAAAATCCCGGAGCAGACGCGCCCCGACGGGGCCTCAGGGCGTCGGGATTTATCGAGGAGGAACGTATGAACATCGAGCAGATAGCGGCCCTGTACATCGCGGAGAAACGCAACACGAGGCGGGCGAACACGTGCGACGGGTACGAGTCGGCCCTTCGCCGCCACGTGCTGCCGCGCTGGGGATCCCTGCGCATCGACGAGGTCGAGCCGGCCGCGATACAGGACTGGGTGGACGGCTTCGCCCGGGCGGGGGCCGCCGAGAAGGCGTACAAGACGCTCAGGCAGGTGATACGCTGGGCGATCCGAAAGCTGGGCGTAAGGGCGTGGGATCCCACCACGGCGGGGGTCGAGCTTCCCAGGATGCGAAGGGGCGCTCCAAGGACGCTCGACGCGTCGGGGACGGCGGCGTTCCTTCGCGGCCTGTGGGGTGCCCGCACGAGGCGGCCGCCCTCATGGCCGTGTCGTGCGGCCTTCGCCCGGGCGAGGTCAGGGGCCTCAGGTGGGGCGACGTCGATTGGAGGTCGGGCGAGGTCAGGATCGAGCGCACGTGCGTGTTCGGCGGGGGCGAATGGCATGAGTACGACCCGAAGACGGAGCGGTCGCGCCGCACGCTCGTGCTGCCCCAGTTCGCGCTCAAGAGACTGCGATCCCTGCGCGGCTGCAAGTCCGATCGCGTCGTGGCCGAGGGCGACCTCCCGAAGCTGGGAAGGGCGATCAAGTCGTGGTGCTCGAAGCGCGGCGTGCCGTGGGTGCCGCTGCAAAACCTCAGGCACACGTGGGCCACCTTGGCCGTTGAGGCGGGGGTCGGAATCGAGACGGTGGCGCTTCTGCTCGGCCACACCGAGATCGGGACGGCCTACGAGCATTACATCAGGCCGCGCAAGTCGGTCGCGAGGGGGGCGCAGAGGGCCGTGCAGGCGCTCGTATTGGCTGCGGGCTAGGCATTCCATATCCCGGGGGGTGAAGATGGCGAAGGTCGTGAAGGCAAACGTCACCACACGAGACGGCTCGACCACGGTGCCCCTTTCGTGGCCCGTCGACGTCTCGCGCGTCGTCGCGGTGATCCCGACCTACACCTGCCATTCCATCTCCGACCGCATCGTCGTGTCAGACTGGGACGCGAGCAACATCACCATCAGAGCGGGCGCGAGCCAGACGGTCGACTTTTCGTTCTTCGTGCTGTACGTCTGAATCACGCGATCCACGTCCACGACGCCATCGCGTGGATGCTCGACCCTCCGCTTTCGGCCCCGACGGTGAAGCTCCCGATTCCGTCGGATCTGTATATCGCCGAGCATGCCGTCGGGGCGAACGAGACGAACGCGGGCACGCGCATATCCGAACGAGGCCTGAACTTGCTCGGCAGGGTCGGGAGGTCGTACGTGTGGCCTGACACGAGCGTCGTGCTCAAGTACTCCATGTACACCGTGACCAACCGCCCGCACTTTCGAGCGGTTATCGGGCCCTGACTCCAAACCTCGACTTGGGATATGGAATGCTACGGCCTGATATACCACATCCGAACGCCATCCTCCCAGTATCCGAATCCATCGGCACTGAATGCGAGGTTGTAGACCTTCCCTCCGCTATTCCTAACGTCGAGCTGCATACCAGACCCCCACGAGTTCACCGTGAGTTCATCTGCGTCGTTTGCAAAGACGATTTTCGAGGCGTCGAGTTTGTGGGATATGGAATGCTATTTTTCTACAGACCATATCCTAGAGTCATTGACATAAAAACCGATTCCACTGATACCGAAAACTATGCTGGTAGTGTTTCCGTCTTTACCATTGATGTCGAATTGGATGTCGGGATCCCATTTATGGAACTTGACAGACTCAACGCCATTGAAAACCATATTTGATGCGTCGAGTTTGTGGGATATGGAATGCTACGGCCAAATCGCAATCCACCTGACGCGCGGAGCAACCGCACCGCTGCTGTTGTTTGCAACGCAAACGTTAAATTGCGTATCGCTTACCGTTCTGACTGAAACACCGACGTCACCGTAGGCAGTACCTATTTCGCCGTCGATGCAAGCGATAAACGCAGCATTGCCATGATGTTCCGCCACCGTAACAGCTATGCTTGCTGACTTGCCAGCAGGCACGGTATCCGTAAACCTAACGTATCCGACCTCGATATGGGATATGGAATGCCTATGCGAACGCGATCCAGTTCACGCGTGACCTCGAATTGGTTGTGCGGTGCACGTACAACACAAAGCCCGATTTAGTAACGTCTGAGACACAAGGGGGATAGAATCTCTCTGGCGCAGCACTGATTAGAGTTGCGACGACATGAGGAGCGGTATCGAATGGTTGCGAGAAAACGATTTGCATCGAAACCGTTTCGTTCGGCTTCGTATCAACATATACATCACTGCTCTCGATATGGGATATGGAATGCTAGACAGGTCTTAGCAATATCTCGATTAGGCAGTCGAGGTGCATAGCAACGTCCGATGGGTTAAATGCGCACACGTCCAGCCTGCCGCCGTTTAAGGAGATGCTGTAAAGCACAACTTCAGAGTCCCATGCCTCTTTCATCCAGACGGCTGCAGGCTCGAAACCTGCTGGAATGTCAACCGATACCGATTTCGCCGACGTCGTGTTTCCGCCGATCACCTCGCCTGTGAACACATTGACGTCAACGTATTGGGATATGGAATCCGAGTCCCGCCGTCGTCGGCAGTTTGGAAAACATGGCGACGGGCGTGCCGACGTTGAGCCCGTCGAGCGGGACGCGCCAAAGCGGCAGGAACTTTGCGGGGAGCGAGGGATCTGCCGGCGACGCAGACGGCGTGCCCTTGACGACCTTCACGACCGCGCGCTCAAGGTTCGACCCGTACGTCTCGTACTGGATTCCCACGACGTCGTGTCGTTTCACGCCCTGGCCGCCGCTCTCGATCGTCACGGACTCGGGCGTCTTGATCCACACGCGCTTGCCGTCGACGAGGCCCGCGCCGGATGCGACCGTGCCCTTGTTTGACGTGCTCATGGTCAACTTGAAGCCGTCGCCCCCACTCGAAAACGGCGTTACTTGCACCGTAGGTCGCCTTGTTGAAGGTCGACCAATCCTCCGGACGAGATGTGCGGCTCGCCCGTACATCCGTCCATAAGCTCGATAGTCATGTTAAACCTCCGCGTTAGCCATGAAAGAGTTGAAAGCCGCGTCCTGCTCGGTCGCGAGCTTGCGGTATCTGCTCGTGCAGTCCTTGCACAGAAGTCGAACCGTCGTCACGTTGTCGGCGGTGATGCGGGGCACCTCGCGCCAATCTGACGCCGCAGGATCGCCCTCGGTGATGTACTGCTGCTTCGCGCATCTGTCGCACGTGTACTCCACGATGCCTGTCTTCTTGGGCATACAGCCTCCTTACTTCGTTCTCAACCATACGCACGGCCCCATGCTCGGGGCGCGAACCCACGTGCCTCCGATGCCGTTGGGGTCAGTCCCCGTCTTGCACTCGACGTAGTAGCCGACGGGATGGGCGGCGAGGAACATCGCCGACGCGCTCGGCGTAGCCCCCGCCGGGCCCTGGGGGCCAGCGGGGCCTTGCGCCCCCGTGTCCCCCTTAGGCCCCTGGATGCCCTGCGGACCCTGCGGCCCGGTCGCGCCCGTAGCGCCCGTAGCGCCCTTCGGCCCCTGGATGCCCTGCGGCCCCGTCGCGCCCTTGTCCCCCTTGGGGCCTTTGATGTTTCCTATAAGCACCTTAGCCATGTCATGCCTCCGGTATCTCGTAGTACAGGTTCCCCGTTGCGGCGTCGTAGGACACGGGAGGGCTTGCCGTTCCGTCGGCGTAAAGCGCCCACAGGTCGCCCGCCGCATCGACCGACAGCGTGAAGAATCCGGCGGACGGCACGGTCACGCCGCTGTCGCCCTTCGGCCCCCTGCACGCCCCTGCGGCCCCTGGATGCCCTGCGGCCCGCGCTCGCCCTGCGGCCCCTGCGGCCCGGTCGCGCCCGTAGCGCCCTTCGGCCCCTGCGCTCCGACGGCTCCGGTCGATCCTTTCACGCCCTGCGGCCCCTCCGGGCCAGTCGGGCCTTGCGGCCCCGTGAGACCTGTCGGGCCGACGTCGCCACGAGGGCCTTCGGGGCCTGCCGGGCCGACAGGGCCTGCCGGCCCCTGAGGCCCCGCATCGCCCTTGTCGCCCTTCGGGCCTTGAAGGCCCACGTGGGTGTGATCCGCCGCAGCGGCTCCGATGTTCTCAAGGGCCTGCGCGGCGGTGGTCGCGCCCGTGCCGCCCTTGGACAGCGGAATCGTGGCCGTGATGTCGCTCGGCGCGTGGCCATGAGCCGACGGCGCGAACGTCGAGGGCTTGCCCGTCACCTCCGCCCACGGGTGGGAGTGCGCTTTGTCCGCCTTCCCGTCCGCCGTCTGCTGCGCCTTCCCCGCTGCTGCCTGGGCGTCGCTGGCCGTCTTCCCCGCGTCGGCGGCCGTCGCGGCAACCGCGTCGAGCTTCGGCTGCGTCACGTCGGCGCTGATCTTGCCGCCCGCGATGGTGATGCCGTCGCCTGCGACGTAGGACGCGCCGCCCGAAGATTCCGCCGACCCCGTGATGGTGCTGTTCGACGTGCCCACAGCGTTCTCGCATCCAGCCTCGCACGTCGTCGACACACGACCGCCGTCGACCTTCACGATCTTCTTCATCACCGGCGCGGACGCCGATACGCCGATTGCGTCGTCGATCCCGTGCAGCACGTCTCCAACCTCGGCGTCGACCCCGTCGGGGAATGTCACGTAGACCGATCCCCCGTCCTGCATCTCGGACAGCTTCTCCGCTCCGCTCTTCCTCAACTCGACCTCGTCGGCGTTGCTGTAGTCGTAGTACGCCTCTATCTCGTCGACTCCGAAGAACGTCTTAGCATCGCTGACGTTTCCCGCTCCGTCGGCGTAAAGGTCGATCACGATCCTGTCCTCGAGCTCGCCCGAACCCGCGCACACGAGGTGGTTGACGCAGCGGCCGACCCGCTCGATGTCGACGCCGATGCGCCCTCCTCCAACCTCGACCGCCTCAGCCTTCGCCGCCGACATGACGACGCGCCCCCTCGCTCCTGAGCACGAGCTTCATCCCGTTCGCGGCGAGCATCGCCCTCATTCCGCTGTAGGCGTCGGCGAATCGCCCGAACTCGTAAGACACGCTCTCCCTGTTGATCTCGACCTCGAACAGGCCCCCGAGCTCCAGGCGGCTCACGAGCGAGTCGAGAACCGCGCCGACCTCGCCCGATACGGCGAGGCGCGGCGAGCCGTCGTCGGGTCTGAGCCTGCGTCCCGCCAGGATCCCGTGCCACGTCCTGCCCGAGCAGACGACGCGGGGCGAGCCGTCGAAGCCGCTCGTCGCCTTCACCTTGTCGACGATCCCGCCCCACGGCGTTCCGTCTACGTACACGCGCCATCCCTCGGCTGGGGCGACCTTCGGCGAAGTCTCCAGCTTGAAGATGTTCTCGTCGTACCCGTACGCGAGGGACAGGACGCACGCGGACGTCATACGCTCGTCCCTGCCGTCGGGCCTCGACATGACAACCCTCACATCGCGCAAGGCGGAATCGCCTCCTCTTCGTACACGATCAGGTCGAACCCGAACGAGTTGTTCCACCTGACCTCAGACACGCCCTCGGGGAGCCTCTCGAACACATACTCGCCAGACCCCTCGCCCGACCCCCTCGACGCGTCTCCGAACGCGTTAGCGACGTTGCCCTGGGAGTCGGTCACGGTCACCGTCGCCGACAACGGGTCGATCGTCAGGTACCCGCCGTCCGGAACCGTCGTGTCGACCTTGTAGGCGTTTCCGCCTATCATCACGTACGGCGAGGTGCACGGCCCGTAGATCACGAAACCGACCATGCACCTGCACCATTCGGAGGACTCGACCCACGTAGTCGCGGGAGGGGCGGCGAGGTCGTGCGGAAGGTCGTGCGGAAGGTCGAGCGGCCCTTCGCCTCCAGCCGAGGCGGGGGCGAACCCGACGCGCCTCTCCCTCATCCAGCACCCGTCGTGGAGAACCGCAGACACCTCGAACACGGCCGCGCCGCCGACCGCCTTCGTCCTCCTCCATCCCGTCAGGTTCGCGCGTTTGAACATGCCGTTGACGTAGAGGCGCCCGGCGACGCCGAGTTCGACGTCGCGGTCTGCATCGCGCCTGAGCGACGGGAAGTCGCCGCCCGTCATAACGCAGCTTATCCTGACCTCTTCGGGCTCCCGCGACGCTCCCTCGATTCCCGCGCGTCCGATCTCGTACGACCACGACGCGTCCCTAAGCGAGTCGGGCGACCCCGCGACCGCATCGGCTCCGTTGAGGTCGTACACCCCGAACGAAGCTCCTGCCTCGTACCTCAGCACATCAAGCATACCGCGCCTCGCTCCTGACGATCCTTCCTATCTCGTCCCTACCCATCACGGGCGTGCTCTTCGCGATGATCCGCGGAAGGTTGCGCTCGAGCCACTCAACGACGGAGCGCCGCTCGGACGCTCCGGGCCGCATGGGCCGATGCGTCGACCGCCGCCGCCCCGCTGACCGCCGACATGGCGTCGCGCACGCTCCTCACCGCGTAGCCGGACCCGTCGTCGACGCCAAGGCCGAAGCCCTCCATCGCGTACTCGCCGAACCTGCGGAACACCTTCGAGGGCGATGCGATGCCGAGCAGGCTCTTCGCCCAGTCGATCGCGCCGCCGACCGCGCTGCCGATCGCGTCGACGACCCTCCAGGCCGCGCCCGTGATGCCGCTCGCGATTCCCTGCACGATCTGACCTCCGATCTCGGCGACCCTCGAGGGCAGCGAGGCGATTCCGTCGATCAGGTTCGATCCGAACTCGGCGGCGGCGCTCCAGGCCCCCGACGCCATGTCGCCGACCCACGAGCCGACGCGCGAGACGATGTCTGAGAGGAACGACCAGACCTGGCCCGGAAGCCCGCCGATGAACGACACGACGTTCGAGACGAACTGAGACCCCGCCTGCAGCGCGTTCGACGCCATCCCCGACGCCCACTCGCCCGCCTTCGAGAGCGCGTCTGAGAACAGCTCCTGAAGCCTCGCGGGAAGCTCCGAGAACCACTGGATCATCTGCTGTATCGCCTCGGGGACGGTCACCGTGAAGAAGCCAACGATAGCGCCCCAGATTTCGAGAGCCGCCTGCTTGACCGCCTCCCAGATCTCGACGACCTTGTTTCGGAAGTCCTCGTTCGTCACGAAAAGCGCGACGAGCCCCGCTATGAGCATCGAGACCGCCGTGACGACGATCATGATCGGGTTCGCGTTCATGGCGACGTTCAGGGCGATCTGCGACAGCGTCATCCCGTCGGTCGCCGCCTTCCACGCGACCATGCCGGCCCTGACGCCCTCGATGATCGCCGACAGCGAGGTCGCGACCTCGAAGCCGAGCAGCCCGCCGACCACGGCGGCGAGCGAGGGGACCAGCCAGTCGGCGTTGTCCCTCAGCGCCCCCAAGGCCCCCGACACGGCCGACAGCGCGGACTCGACGCCCGAGGCGTCGACCTCGGGCAGCTCTATGCCGATCCCCTTGATCGCGTCGACCGCAATAGCATCGTGTAGTTCTGCTTGGCAAATCCTTGGTACGCGTTCTGGAGGTCCTCCATCGCCGTGCCGAAGGTGTTTGCGTTGTCGCTCATGTCGACCATGGCCGTGTTGGCGTACTCGGCCGCCTTGACCGTGTCGCCCCCGAGCGATTTGACAAGCGAGGCCGAGAAGCCTGTGACCTGCTCCATGTACCGGTTGGCGCTCAGGCCGGCCGTTATGTAGGCGCGGTCGGCGTTT